>Ga0209075_1000712_pt1 | contig 32148 bp, 23 predicted proteins | sample Stecom2011_FD_187523 | JGI IMG/M metagenome (GOLD analysis project Ga0209075, IMG submission 187523) | Agricultural soil microbial communities from Utah to study Nitrogen management - Steer compost 2011 (SPAdes) (version 2) | ecosystem: Environmental > Terrestrial > Soil > Agricultural land...
CGGCTGGAGCTTGGTTCCGTTCGAGAGATGCTTTCATTTTATCATTAGGGGTTAATACAGGAACGATAAAAGTTGGATACAGTTACGATGTTACAGTATCCAAATTAAATAACGGTGTATCCGGAGGGTCTCATGAAGTTTCTTTAGGGTTTGACTTGAATTGTAAGACAAGACAACCTAGTTTTAGAACACTTTCATGCCCATCTTTTTAAGATAAGTAGTTTTAATGGTTTAACGACTACTTTATTTGTTTGAACGTAAAGGAGCCTCATTGAGGTTCCTTTACGCTTTTATAGCGATGAAATTCTACGTATATTTGAGAATATAGATAGTTCTAAACTTAAAAAACATACTTCTGCATGGATATTTCAAAAAAGAAACCCGCTTATCCAATTAATCAAGGCTTAAGAAAGTATCTTCGAAAGTATGGACGAGAAGACTCTATTGCAGTCACTTACGAAGATATGTTACGATGGAATGACAGCACTCCTGTATATGACGCACGTGGAGAGAACACCTATTGGGAAAGTGTTATCTATGACATGGCCATACAAAATGAAATTTTACTAGGTTTAAAGCAAATTTATGCAGAATTAAAAACAGGAGGAGATACTGGAATCATTAGCCACCTTACTGTTGGTCAAATTGATTACTGCTTATTTGGAAACTCCAATCCTTTCCGTATTAAGATTGTAAACAAACTCAATGACCATCATGACTACTTCTATATTAAAAAAGCGGATGCTTCTAGAGTTTACGGTTTAGAATTAGAACACATTCTTTCACCAAACCGTATAGACTATATGGTTGATGGAAACACATTAGTCGAAGCACATATTGCTGGAATACCGGGTGATCAGTTTATGGACTACTATATGGACTCCCCCAACTTCTATCCTACAGGAATAGCTAAGGAGTTTGTGAAATTCAATGAAAGATGTTTTGTAATGCTTTTAGGAGATATGCGTTCTTACAACTATGTTGTTGCAATTACCCCTGACTTTGACAAAGAACAATATAGAGTACGTCCTATTGATTTTGACCAAACAGCTTATGAAGGACGAAAAAATCATTATTTGCCACAATATTATAAGGAGAATAATAAAATTATAGATTTCTGTATTCAGTTGCTAACCCCTGAAACTGTTGAGCAATACCGTTACGAAGAGCGGACACTCATGAAGCGACGTTATAAGTTGGCATTAGCAAGACTTAATCGTTTATTGGATTCTATGTTATATCAAGAGTTATCTACCCCTGAAAAGATAGCTTCTTTAGCCGCAGACTTGAATGCTTATCATAACACCAAACGATTTTCAAAATATAAGCACATGGGTCGAATCTTAAAATCTCACCTTTCATTAATGCTTGGGAAGCCAAAACCTCAAAAACTTCCTGGAAAAGCAAACTTTAAAGGCAAGGACGAGTTTAAGTAAAGAATAAAAAAAGCAGCCCCAATTACTCAGAGCTGCTTGTCATTTAAAAAACAAACGTTGTTCGAATCACAAAATTCAAACCTTGACGTTGGATCTTCATCACATCAAGATGTTCGTAATAGGGCGTGTCAAATATATTCTCCACTCCTACCTCAGCATGTATAGCCTTTGTGTTTTTTAATTCAAAATGCTTTTGGACAGCTATGTTTAACAAGTTAAAAGCAGGCGTTTTCCCTTCTCCATATCTTTCTGTATTCACATTATTTTGAGCAAATGCTCCAACATTTTCTGCACGAATTTTATATCCTTTTAAATCATAAATCGCCGTGTTTACAGATTTAAATGGAGGAATATAAGGTAAGTACCCTCCTTTCTCGTCAATTCCATATGTGTAACTATTCACAGATTGTACTGTTAATTTTTCTATTGGATTCCATTTTAAAGTAAGCTCTCCTCCTGTCAACAAAGCACTAGAAATATTATCAAATTGTTTTACACCATCAGCTCCTATGGTCATGCTACTAAAGCTAGGTAAAACTAACCCAGTAATATAGTTTTGAAATGAATTAGCGAAGACCTCAAAAGACACCGCAAATTTTTCATATTTTAAATTCGTGCCTATATTTCCGTTTACTGAAGCTTCATTCTTAATGTCAGGATTTCCAATATAATCATGATTATCCACTCGATTAAATAAATAGAAACCATAGAGCTCCTGAAGTGATGGCGCTCTTTGTCCATAACTCAACCCTCCAAAAACACCAAGGTGTTTAGTTAGCTTATAATCTAATTGTGCAAAAAGATTTCCTGTAATTCTTGCTTGATAGGCTTCACCATTATAAAAACTAGTTAAAGTTTGCCTACCAATCTCTGTTGTTATATTCGATATGTTATAGTCAAGCCTTCCTCCGTAAGATACTTTAAAATTAGATTTCGGTATCCATTTGTCAGCTACTGTTAATCCAACTGTTCTGCGCTGACCATCCGGTACAGTAAGCATAAACATATCTGAACCGACATCTGGATACATTGTCATTTCAGCATGTAAATCATTTTGAAAAGCATTGATTTGCACAGTCATTAAATGCTTTGGGTTTAATAAAAGTTGCGCTTTGCTGAACATTCCATAGGTACGCGAAGTACCAGGCATATCCATATGCATTGGAACAAGCTCAGCAGGACGTTTCGTATCATCCATAGCATGATCAATAAAATTGAAAAACACTTTTGTTTCTATGCTTCTCAACACACTTGATTTACTTTCATACCTATGGGTTAACGCAGAGATATAAGCTTTTGCAAAGCCTACGTCCATAGTAAGAGCAGGATACCCAATATCATAACCCTCATCTTGAATATAATCTAAATAGATTCGGTTTTTTTCATTTAGCGCAACAACTAGATTCACTCCAGCATTCCATTTTTCAAACTGTGAAAACAAAATTTCTTTGCGATTAGCAGCATGGTAATTATCAGCTTTTCTGTAGATTCCATTCACTAATAATGCCCAACGTTTGGTACTGTATTGAAAAGTACCTAAGGTTTGAATGTTATTAGCATTGGTTTGATAACCTGCTCCAAACTTACCGCTAATTCTAGTTGGCGCATCTAACTGTGCTTTCATCAGGGAGAAGTTTATCCCTCCACCTACTGCACTTCCTGTTTGATTTTCATCAGGCGTTGTACTTAACTGAATTTTCTCAAGGTTTGTGGGTTCGATATACGAACTGATTGGGTCCATCCTATCTGTACATGCTCCAAACATCTGCATACCATCAATTGTAGTATTAATTTGTCCTGCACTTAAACCACGAATTGTAGGTTCTAACGCGAAGTTTCCACGTTTTATTAAGGTTATTCCAGGCGTTGTACTTAGCAGCTTATCAGTTGACTCTTGAAGTTGAGCTGATGCTTTGTCTTTACTTCCCTTCTTTTGTCCCTGAATTACAATCTCCTTATAGTTTTGAGAAGAAGTTAAGGTATCATCTTGAGAAAAAACAAGGGTGCCTCCTGAAAGCAGTGTAATAAACATGAGTAATTTTTTCATCTCATTTATATTTATTCAAGACCTTGCTCCTGTTTGAAACAAGGTCTTTGAATGGTTATCTAATTAAAACAAAACATCTATATAAGCAGAGATTATAGTATCTCCAGCCTCTATAAACTCAAAGTTCAGCCTCCAGTCTCCAGTCATAGTATAGTTTACTTTTCCGTTGTAGTAGCCATCACCTGCACTTGTTGGAGAAATGTTATTTGGTGAACCATGTCCCATTGATGTCATTTGAGGATCCATTGCAACTGTAAAGTTATCTATTGCTGGAAATGACATCATCGTTTCTTTTTTATGTACCATAACTGAAAAGTCATTCATTCCTACTTTCCAATTAAATGGTTTTACTAAAGTAACAACGTATTTTTCGCTATCTGTTCCAGTATAGGACCCAACATATTTAGTTCCTGTTTTAGAATCTAATACGTTAATTGGAAAAACAACATCTTCACCATTTACGTTTACCGTCAACCACCAATCACCTTGTCCCGAATGCATCGTAAATACGACCATTCCTTCATAAAGCTTTGAGCTTGTCTTAAAAACGGGTTGCTCTAATGGACTACTGTGCTCCATACTTCCCATATCCATCATTGGCATAAAAGTAACATTAGCGTTGTCTATTGCATTTCCGTTAAAGTCTTTCACTCTCACATAAAGCTTAGTGTAACCTATTTCTATTGTTTCAGTTTTTGTAAAAAGCTCTACAACCAAATCATTTGCTGTAGTATCTTTCTTAATCAATGTATATTCTGAAGGAGGAGTTACTCCCCCTGTAGTAGGGTCCTCGTTTTTATCTTTTTTACATGATGTAAAGATGAATGCACTAATTAGCGATAAAATAAATATCTTTTTCATTTTAATAATTTTAATAATGTGTAGGTTCATTCGATCTCCTTTTGTTTTATTTATAAAAAAGGAGTCGCAATGAATTTTAATAATAAAGTTTGGGGTAGAAGATTGCCTGAAGTGATTGTACTTTCACTTCAATAGTTTACTTCTTGAACATTATAAAATTATACTTGTGGTGGGTGGAAAATCATATGAGAAATTCCTTCTGTTAAGTCAGCATTAAAGTAAAATATTGAATTTCGTTCAACGAAAAACTCTGCTTCTTTTATAAGCTCAATATTTGAGGGTGCATAATAAAGAATGATTTCAGTAGGTGCTTGTAATTCTTTATTTTGTTTCTGCTCTTCATTCTCGGCTAACTGTTCAGTTAAGTGACATTTACCATTACAGTTCATATCAGGCTTATCCTTGTTTTCACAATACAGTTCTGTAAAAGTTTCTATATCCGTTATATATTCTACGAAAATCCCTAACTGATTGAACGAGTAGCTCAACATTAAAGAAAGTAGCGATATAGATATTATTCTTTTCATTTCTATTACAAACATAGAAAAATCAAGCCATTATTCATGCAAAAACTATATGACTTTCGTCATTTTTCATATACAAATATTCATGCACCAATTGTTTTACTGTCAGTTTTACTTCTAAAATAAGTATTACCTAAAACACCAACGATAATTAACAACATTCCGGTGATAGCATATAGGGAAATCACCTCATCAAATAAAAACAGCCCTAAAACGAAAGCGTAAATCGAACCTAAATATTTGAAAGGTGTTACTGTCGCAGTATTTTCGGCATGTAGAGATTTTGTAGCGAAAATTTGAGCAATATGTGTAAAAACTCCTATCACTAAAATAATCCCCCATTCCTTCCCTTGTGGAATAACATACTCGAAGGCTGTAAGTATCGCCATAATAGGAATGGCAATTAACGGAAAATAAAACACCACTGTTACTGGAGCATCAGTGTATCTACATTTGGCAATTGCATTATATGCAACTCCTGCAAAAGCAGCTGAACAAACACCCACTGCAATCCACCATGGGTTAACATTAGAAATAGAGCTGTCTTCACTTAGGTATTTTGAAAAACTGATAAAGATTATTCCTAAAAAGGCAATGACAAAAAATAAACCTTGAATAAGCTTTACTCGCTCTTTTAAAATAAATACGGCTAATAACACTGTAAATACAGGACTTAAATATTGAATTGTTGCTGCAATTGCAATAGGAAGATTATTTAAGGTGTAGAAATATAATGTCAATGCAATTGTTCCTGTAATCCCTCGAATAATCAGCCATTTTTTATTGTTACCAAATAAAGGAATACCCTTACTTTTAATCACTGCATAACAAATTGTAAATGTTATGATAGATCTAAATAGGATTATTTCGGGGATTGGGTATTTTTGCAAACCTGAAATGATAGTTTGATCAGGACCTTGTCCTAGAATTTTCACTAAGACATTGACTACAATGTAGCAAAGTCCGGAAAGTATCATATATAGGATTCCTTTGTTCATTTGGGCAAAGATATAATTAGAATAAAGAAGAAGATGACAAAAGAAAATTATTCAACAGCATTTTATACAGAACAGCTAAATAGCCTTTCTAAAGAATTGAAAAAATACACTCAACGTGCAAGAATTTGGGTATTTATTCGTTTGGTTACATTCATAATAATTGGGCTTTTAGGGTATTTCACTTATCCATATGGTGGATATTCTGTTTTAGGAATAATCGTTGCTGTTGTTCTATTTTTAATCTTTGTTCGAAAAAGCGCTGAAAACACAGACCAATTGAATTACGTAAAAGCACTTATTCGAATTAATGAAAATGAAATAAAAGCTAGTCAGCATGATTTTTCAAACTTTGATGACGGAGAAAAATATATTGACCCAAACCATCCTTTTAGTTATGACATGGATATTTTCGGGAAAAGAAGTTTCTTTCAGTTATTTAATAGAACAGTGACAAAAAAGGGAGAAGAAGCTTTAGTAAACCGATTTCTAAGTGGTATACAGTCTCCATTAGACAATGCTGAAGCTGTTGACGAGTTATCCGAAAAGAATGCATGGTATCAAGGCTATTTAGCACATGGAAGTACTTTAGATAAAGAAGCTACTGAAGCGAGTATTGCAAGTTTGACAGAAGAAGACTATCCTGTTAAATCTTGGATGAAAGCATTTCGTTTTATTTTACCTGTCATCGCGTTTGCAATTAGTACTGCTTATTATTTTGAGTTTATCAGCGGAATTCAGTTTGCTATAGGACTAATAATTGTTCTAATTCCAATTCGTCAAGCATTAAAAACCACAAATCGATTACACAAGTCACTTTCTAAAGTTGGAAAACGAATTGAAGCTATTAGAAATCAGTTAACAATAATGGAGAAGGAAAGCTTTTCATCAAAGTTATTGACAGAGTTCTCAGTAAAGTTATTTCAAGAAGAAAAAAATGCAAAACTTGGCTTAACTGAACTATCAAAACTCGTAAAAGAAGCAGAATACAGAGACAATATTCTTGTTGCAATTATGCTGAATTTTTTCTTCGCATGGGATTTTCGTTTATTAATAAATATTGAAAAGTGGAAAAACAACTATTCTTCTCATGTTAAGGATTGGGAAGAGATTGTTTATGAAATGGAGGCATTGATTAGTGCGGCGAACTTTAGATTTAATTTTAAAGACAACACCTCAGTTCCAAAATTGACAAAAGAAGTTGATGGAGAAATAAAGCTAATCAATTTAGGACATCCAATTATTCCTTTACGCAAATTAGTAAGTAATGATTTTACACTTTCAAAAACTGAGCAATTTGCCATTGTTACAGGACCAAACATGGCCGGAAAAAGTACATTTTTGCGCAGTATTGGTGTCAACTTAATGTTAGCCCGTGCTGGATTTCATGTTTTCGCAAAAGAGTTTGTATTTCCAGACATGAAACTCTATTCGAGTATGCGTACTAGTGATGATTTGAAAGATGAAACCTCCTATTTCCATGCTGAATTATTGCGTTTACGTTTTATCGTTGATGCAATAGAACGAGGTGAACAAGTATTCATCATCTTAGATGAAATATTGAAAGGAACGAATTCAAAAGATAAAGAAGAAGGTTCTGCAAAATTCCTTCAGAAATTAAATGAATTAAAAGCGCGTGGAATTATAGCAACCCATGATTTATCGTTGACTAATTTAGCTAATCAATACCCGAGTATAGTGAACAAATACTTCGATACTGAAATAAATGGAGATGATATTTCCTTTGACTATTGTATTCGTAATGGTGTTGCTAAAAACATGAATGCAAGTTTTTTACTAAGAAAGATGGGACTTATAGACAGTTAGTGTAGATATAATAGTAGCTTTAATGACATAATGTCAATAAATTACAATTGGCAAAAAGTTTGATAAACTGAAGATGAACAATTATATTTATAAACTGTTTAGAGTATAAGAAGATATAATATTAATAAACCAGAAATAATAAATAATTATGGCAGTAGAAATAACAGATGCGAATTTTGATGAAATCGTAATGAAATCAGACAAACCAGTAGTAGTAGACTTTTGGGCTGAATGGTGTGGTCCTTGTAGGTTAATCGGTCCAGTAATCGATGAAATGCATGGTGAATATGAAGGAAGAGCAATTATCGGTAAGGTAGATGTTGACTCGAATCCTGGAGTTTCAGCGAAATTTGGAGTACGTAATATCCCTACAGTTTTGTTTATCAAAAATGGAGAGGTTGCTGATAAATCTATTGGAGCTGTTCCAAAGGAGCAATTGACAAGTAAATTAGATGCAATGCTATAAGCCTTCATTTAAATAGAAATTATCAAATCCTTGCTAGCAATAGCAGGGATTTTTTATTTTCAAATTAAACAGTCAATAAAATAAAATGTCGCTAATCAATCTCTTGAGAGAAAACGATTAACTTATTGTCACTGTTGATAGTAATATCATAGTTTGTGCATGAAGTAAGCGAAATAGATTCTGTCTTCTCCTCCCCTCCAATCTTAAACCTCACAGTAGTTGTTCCTGGCACATATTTTTTAGTTGAAGAAATGCTTCCTTTCGCTAAATCTGAAATTTGAACTATATCGCCGTCAGCTCCTTTAATTTGTACATCAGCACTTCCTGTTCCATTATTAATGATTCTAGCAGTCGGATCATCATTATTACACGTTTTACAACTCGTTGCAAGAAGGGTTACTAATGAGAGTGCGAAAAGAAGGATAGTTGTTCTCATTATTTTAGGAATTGTTTTTTTAAATAGTTCAGTTATAAAGATAATAATTTGAGTGATAAATCCGAAGCGAAAAATGGAGCTTATGAAATTTTGTGAGAATGGGAGAATGTTAAGCATAGGATTTGCCGCTACTACAATAACGATGGGGATTTGCAAAACAAGAGATTACAGATCCCATTAGATTCCTAATTCCGAGTAAAAGCTTTACGTTCTTGCAGAACGTAAGCCTTTTTTAATTTTTCATTCGCTTGAAAGTTTTACAACCTTTCAGACTACTGAAAAATGAAAAAAGCCTTCCCTACAGGAAAGCTTTTTCTCTTAGTGACTCCGGAGGGATTCTAACCCCCGACCGCTGGAGCCGAAATCCAGTGCTCTATACAGCTGAGCTACGGAGCCTTTTTTTATATTTTATACTTGTGTTACAAAAGTAAAATAATAATCAATTGTTATAGTTTTAAATGAATAAATTATATCTTCGCTGTAATAACTTATTAAACACCAGTATAGCTATGAAATCAATTCTTTTTACTTTATTTATTTTTATCTTCCAATTTACAGTATTCTCTCAAGACTGTATGAGTACTGAGTACTTGGTAAAAGGAACTAAATGGGAAGTTGCTAATTTTGATAAAAAAGGGAAAATATCTAGCAGCGAAAAATATGAAGTCCTAAATGCCACGCACTCTGGTGATAAGTCAAGTTGGGAGATTAAAATTGCAATGTCTGATAAAAAAGACGAGCCAATTAATGAAACAACAACAGAAATTATTTGTGAAGATGGACTTTATAAAATAGATATGAGTCAAATGATTCCTGCAGAAACTATGCAATCTTTGCAAAGCATGGAGGTGGAAATAGATGGAACAACAGTAAACTTCCCTACTGTAAACGATGTTAATACAAAGTTAGAAGACGCTGAAATCACAATTACAGCAAAATCTTCAGGGATGGTGATTATGACCATGAAAGTTACATCAACAGATAGAAAAATTGAAGGCTTAGAAACTGTAACTACAGAAGCTGGCACTTTTGAATGCTTGAAAATTAGCGAAAAGAGTAAAGTAGAAAATAAAATGTTTAGCAGAGAGTACTCTAACACTTCTTGGTTCTTACCTGGCTTTGGAGTAGTAAAATCAGAATCTTATAACCACAAAGATAAACTGATGAGTACTTCGGAATTAAGGTCTTTAACGAGATAAAGAGCTAGTCTTTATTTACTGAAAGTTTAAATCCTATTCCGTGAATATTTTCTATAGAGACTTTCGGGTCACCAGAAAGGTATTTCCTCAGTTTAGTAATAAACACGTCGAGACTTCTTCCCACAAAGTAATCGTCTTTACCCCATACAGCATTTAAGACTAATTCTCTTGGAACAACTTGATTTTCAAACTTACCGAGCATTTTTAGAATCTGTGCTTCTTTCTTAGTTAGCTTCTTCTCGAAATCATCACTTTTCAAGGTATAATTTAGTAAGTCATAAGTGAAGTCGCCTAAGATAATTATATCCTCATTTTCCTTATCAACAGAAATATCGACACGCTTTAGCAAAGCACGAACACGCGCATTTAATTCAGCAGAACTAAATGGTTTAGTCAAATAATCATCTCCGCCAACGTTAAATCCTTTCACCTTATCTTCTGTCATTGATTTTGCAGTAAGAAATAAAATAGGGATAGACTTATCAATTTTTCTAACATCTTCTGCTAGACTGAATCCGTCTTTTTTAGGCATCATAACATCAAAAATACACAAATGATAAGTAGATTCATTAAATCTTTTAAACCCTTCCATTCCATCAGAAGCTAGTGTTACATCATAACCCTCCATTTTAAGTTGGTCGGAAATAATAAACCCTAAATTAGTATCATCCTCAACAAGTAATATTTTTGGTTTCATTTTCTTATATTTTATGATTGTGGAAGCCAGATAATAAAAGTACTCCCCTCTCCTGGCCTACTTTCAATACTCATCTTTCCATTATGCTTATCTATAATTAGCTTAACGTAATACAACCCTAAACCGAAGCCTTTCACATCATGTTTATCTCCAGTAGGAACACGATAAAACTGTTCAAACACGTGTTTCAATTGATCTTTCGCTATTCCAATACCATTATCTTGAACGCTAATTTCTATTCCTTTCCTTTTACTAATTGTACTAACCATAACCTTTGGAGCATCTTCAGAATACTTCACAGCGTTATCCAATAAGTTAAAGAGTATATTGGTAATATGTACTAAGTCTACTTTTACGAAATGGTTATCTGCTTTTAAATCGAGCACAATCTCACCACCTCCTAGTGCTTGATTAAATCTAAAGTTCTCAGCGGTTTCTTCTATCAATTCATGAATATCCACAGACTCTATTTGCAGTTCTATTTCATTTCGGTCTAATTTCGCCATATTAAGCACTCTTTCAACCTGCTGCTCTAGGCGTTTATTCTCTTTAAATATTACCTCCGCATATTTTTTTAAGCGATCTGGATCTTTTGAAAAATCAGAACTCATAAGCATTTCGCTAGATAACCCAATCGTTGAGATAGGTGTTTTTAGCTCATGTGTCATGTTATTTACAAAATCTGTTTTAACTTCAGAAATTCGTTTTTGCCGAATAATTACTGACACAGAAAAACCAAAGAAAATAAGCAGGACTCCTACTATAAATGCGACATACCACCATGGAGAATTATCAACAATTAAATCACTACTAGATTGAGATAATAAACCTGGAAAATAAACGGTGAAATAATGTCCATCTCTCGTCCAAGAAAGTTCTGGAGAGGTTATACCAAGCGAAGTGTCTGAGGCAGGAGCATAAAGAGAATCTCTTGTGAAACGAATTAAATTTCCATAAACTATTTTATCATCATAGCAATCATAAATCCCATATTGGAAATCCTGAGTGATACTGTGTTCGTAAAAGGTCCGCTTTAATAACTGTTCAAGATAGTAAGGATGTAGGTTTTCATTAATATCAACTAAAAAATAATTAGAGCTTTTTTGTTTTACTGCTCCATAAAGATCCGAGCTATCAACGTGGTGAGACCCAATCTCTTCAACCGCATTTCTTAAAGCTACGCGAACAGACTCTTCAAATTGACGAACGTTTAAACTATCTTGACGTTCTTGAATAATTACTGCATCTTTTTGTGCGCGAATGGTACGGTTGATCCAGAACACTTGCACCATCAATATGCTTAAAATCGACAAAACTCCGATTATAATTACAGCATTAATGGTCTTTCTATTCATGGTTTAAAAATACTGAGATTTACATTAAAACAATGTAAATCTCAGTAAAAAGAAACTGTTAGTCAATAACTTTTAATTCTTTTCCAACTTTAATAAAAGCAGCAATTGCTTTATCTAAATGTGCTTTAGTATGTCCAGCTGAGATTTGCGTACGAATCCTTGCTTTTCCTTTGGGAACAACTGGATAAAAGAATCCAATTGCGTAAACCCCTTCTTGTAACAGTTTATCTGCAAACTCCTGAGATAATGCCGCATCATATAACATAATTGGAACGATTGGAGAATCTCCTTTAACAATATCAAATCCAGCTTTTACAATTGCGTCTTTAAAGTACTTAGTATTCTCTTCTAGTTTATCCCTCAGTTCTGTACTTGTATCTAAGATATCAAGTACTTTAATCGCTGCACCAACAAGTGATGGAGCAAGAGAGTTAGAAAATAAATATGGGCGTGAACGCTGACGCAACATATCAATAACTTCTTGTTTTGCCACAGTATATCCACCCATAGCTCCTCCAAGTGCTTTTCCTAATGTTCCTGTGATAATATCCACACGGTCCATGCAGTTGTAATATTCTGGAACTCCACGTCCAGTTTTTCCTATAAATCCAGCTGAGTGACACTCATCACTCATTACAAGCGCATCATATTTATCAGCTAAATCACAAATTTCATCCATTTTAGCGAAGTCTCCATCCATTGAGAAAACACCGTCTGTTACGATTATTCTATGACGTTGATCTTGTGCTTTTATTAATTGTGCTTCTAAATCAGCCATATCACTATGCTTAAAGCGGTAACGTTGTGCTTTACACAAACGAACTCCATCGATAATAGAAGCATGATTTAATTCATCTGAAATAATTGCATCTTCTGCTCCAAACAACGGCTCAAAAACTCCCGCGTTGGCATCAAAAGCCGCTGCATATAAGATAGAATCATCTTTTCCGTAAAATTTAGCGATTTTTTTCTCGAGTTCTTTATGAATATCTTGTGTTCCACAAATAAAACGCACTGAAGACATTCCAAATCCATGAGTATCCAAGGTGTCTTTTGCGGCTTGTATCACATCAGGATGCGAAGACAAACCAAGGTAATTATTAGCACACATAATTACTACATCGTCTTCATCACCATTTTTAACCCTTACCTCTGCTCCTTGAGGAGTAATAATTACACGTTCTCTTTTGTAAACGCCATCCTCTTTGATTTGCTCTAATTCTTTTGCTAAATGATCTTTAATTTTTCCGTACATCTGCTTCGTTTTATTGTTATAACAAAGCTAACAATTTTAGCCATAATTTAGATGATTTAGAAAGATAAAAGCAGTAAAACTATAAGGTGAGAAAGGAAAGTGAAAAATCGACAAATATTTATCTTAAAAGATTAACATGTCCAACAAGTTCTTTCCTTATATACTTTGTGTCTTCATAGGTGATTTTCCAAACATAAGTCCCGTCTGGACATTTTTGACCGTTATAGGTCCCGTTCCATCCTTCATTAATATCAGAGCTTTGAAACACCACTTCTCCCCAACGGTTAAAAATCAAAATTTCAAAGTCATTGATATTACCTCCTTTAACAAAGAACAAATCGTTGAACCCGTTATTATCAGGAGTAAAGGTATTAGGAACATGAATTATGGCATCGTAATTAATACGCACTTCTTCATTTACTATACATCCATTCTCATCTTCAAATATTACCGTGTACACCATTGATTGAGGAGGTGATGCAATAGGGTTTGGACAATTCACACACGACAAATATTCTGTTGGTGACCATGTATAAATCCCTCCTGAACTATTACCCACTGCTGAAAGCGGAACCTCATCTCCAATAAACCCATAATAATCTGTACTTACCTTAACAGACGGTTTAGGAAAATGATTAATTTGAACATTTGCGGTAGCAGAACACCCAAATTCATCAGTAACTAAAACAGTATATAACACTGAACTTATAGGTTGTGCCGTTGTGTGTGATTCGTAAGGTGAGGTAACACTATATGAAGGTGTCCAACTATATTCAACTCCACCACTTGCCCATAGATTTACAACTTCTCCCGGACAAACAATTGTATCGTTTCCAGCTAGGGGGACCAAGTCAATTACATCAATAAACACACTGTCTCTTACAATAGCACAAGGATTTTCAAAATCAATAAAATACCAACGGTCTACAGGAGTTGAAATAGTTACTGTTTCACCTGTAACAGTACTAATATCAATATCAGGAGACCAAGTAATCGATGGCGCTCCAGTGGCCAAAACCACAACACTCTCTCCCGGACATAAACCAACAGTATCCTCAACTACTGGAATTGGAACACCTTGATAAACTTCGACATTAACAGTTTCAGTTAAAACACAACCGTTGACAGTCACAATATCAACCGTAAAATCCATATCTTCATTAGGTGCAACATGAAGAGTATCCTGTGTCAAAGAACCAATCATTGCTGTTGAATCTGTTGTTGACCAAATATAATCAACTCCACCGTTTGCCCATAATTTAACAGTATCTCCCTTACAAATTACAAGATCATCAACAGACTCGCTACTTTCATCATAGACTTCTAAAGTCAAAGATAAAGTATCTGTCCCGCAAGAATCTGAAACAATTACTGTAAATTCGGTTGTAACATCAATTGTTGCAAATGGTGTTGAGCTAGTTGAATCATCTAAATATTGAGCAGGACTCCATTCATAAATCACCCCACCTGAAGCTTCTAACTGATACGGAACATTAGCGCAAACAGGATTTGGCGGCTGCAGTATGGCACCTTCAAAATCACCAATTTCAACTTCTAAGTAGCTCGTATCTGATTCAAAACACCCCTCAACATCGCTTACAACAAACATCACCTGATAAACACCTGGCGTTGAATAAAAATGAGTAGGCTCGTACTCAGTACTTGTTGAACCATCACCAAAATCCCAATAATAAGCACTCCCATTCTCTGAATCATTTGAAAAAAATACTGAATCAGGTAAGCAAATTAGTGGATTAGGGACAGAGGTAGCTGAATAGATTGCTCCTAAATCAAATTTCCATGCTGCAAGGTTACAATTGGTACTGTTGTTTGTCTCAGAATACGCTCCAGGAGTAGTTGTAAACCCGTGTTTATTTCCTCGACAAGCACCACAGACAGCGTGGTAAATTCTACCGTGCTTATCAAATCTACTTGTTCCTCCATCAACATGATTTGAACTACTAGCAACGCCTCCCATATATGTTCCGTAATTTAAAGCTGCTGCATCCTCTGCCAATACTCCAATATAAAAGTTATTGCCATTAGTACCTACTTGATAAGCATCAGGAGTAGTCGGAAACCCATATGAAGTACTACCATAAGCTTGAACAGATCGATTGGTTACCCCTCCCCATCCAGTATAATAAATCTCATTACAATTAGAAACCAAAAATGCAGTTGGAGAAATTTCAACCACTCCATTTCCTCCTCCTACTATTGTTGACCAATTTAAAGTTGATAAATCTGGTGAATACTGTCTGATAAACTGTCCTGAATTCGGGTTACTATATACACCTGAAGTTACAGTCATAGCTCCAGCTGTTTGTCCAAACACATAAACGCGATCAGATTGGTCCAACTGAACAAAGAAAGATTGATCATATTCATCTGTTCCTATATAAGTTCCGTTTAACACTGCAGAAGTTGCACCCTCTAATTCAACAACAAAACCATCTGCCGAACCTCCTTGAAAACTTGTTGTGTGTCCTCCAGCAAATGGGAGTCCTGTTGATTTTGTTCCACCACTCACAAAAACACTATTTGTCGATGACACTTGAATTGAATATCCTGCATCATCGTTAGCCCCACCTAGATAAGTGGACCAAATCAAATCTGACAAATCTGGAGTCAATTTAGCTACAATAGCATCTTGATTCCCACCTAAAGTCGTATTCATCCCATTCACAATAGGAAAATCAGCTGATTGAGTTGAACTGGTTATCAAAACATCTCCAACTTTATCTAAAATAATTTCGCCTCTAAAAACATCTCCGTAGTTGTAGTTTAATGTACTAATATTCAAACCGTCGTTACTACTACCTCCTAAAAAAGTACTTGCTAATAAAGCAGTACCGTCTGCACTAAGCTTGGAGACAACGATATCTGTTCCATCAAACCTTACTGCTATCTGAGTTGTTGTTGTTCCTCCGATATAAGACGTTTGATAAGCGTTTGATAAAACAGGATAGTCAGAAGAGGAAGTAAGTCCAAGAATATATAATTCATCATGACTATTGGTGATAATTGAGTTTGGTGTCTCATTACCTTCTCCTCCTAAATAAGTTGAGTACAATAAACTTGATCCATCACTAGAGAATTTACTAATCCCCATATCTATCTGATACTCACCATCACCACCTTTAAAAACTCCATCATAAGCACCTACTGAAACTGGATAACCGGTACCAAACACAATTCCACCAGCATAAAGATTTCCTTCATCATCTGGAGCTGCAGTAAACCCCCAATTATCAGATGTTGAACCTGAAAATGTTGAAAATGTTAAACTTGGATCTATAATTAAAGGAGTATTCGCATCATAGCCATTTGGAAAATGATAAAAAACTGTATCTTCATTCACTTTAAACTCTACCTTAACCTCTACTCTACGTTTATCTACTCCTACATTCCAAACCTTTAGATTCTTTTCATAAACTGAACCAAACCGGGTTTGAATCTCTACTTCTTTAGGTCCCACATTTAAGCCATCCATTCCTTCATGGAAAATTTTAATTACTGAAGGATTTACACCAGGAGCTACTCGAAAAGAATATTTTATTTCTTCAGGAGAACTTTCCAAAAGCAAATCTATACCAGGATAAAAATCTATAAACTCTAGGGTTTTATAAGAAAAAACTTTGGACTTCCACTTCTCGCTGTCCTTACCTAAATAATAGTTTTTATAAAACGACGAGGAGTCTGATTCGATTACTTTTCCTTTCCAGGAAGAATTAATAAAATGACTGAAAATTGTATGGTGTTTTATATTCTCAACATCTCCTCCTTCATGAGCTGCTTGATAAACATCACTTAAATCAGATAACGCGTATGTAAACTTATCTTTTTCAACAAAGAAATCACCTCTAGTTAAAGCTACTTTGTATAAAATATGACTATCCCATTGTCCTCTGTTTGGTTGAAACCACACGTCATCTTCCTGAGCCAACATCCCGTTGGTCAGAAACAAAAAAAACAGAGGGACAAACAATATTCTAGTCATCATTCAAATATACGAATACTCGTAAGTTAAAAATAAATTATCTAGTTAAATCTCACAATTACAACCAATAATATAACTCTTTACAATGTTAAAACGTTGCTTATTTTTTAGTTAAAAAAATACTAAAAGAAATTAATGCTACATAAAGCGATTAAAAAAACTATTTTTGTATCAGATTAAAAACAATTTCATGAGTGATGCAATCAAGCATGAGTGCGGAATAGCACTTCTTCGTTTAAAAAAACCCCTAGAGTATTATATAGATAAATACGGTTCAGCCTTTTACGGCCTAAACAAAATGTATCTTTTAATGGAGAAACAGCACAATCGAGGTCAAGATGGAGCTGGGTTAGCGAATATAAAACTGGACATGAATCCAGGTGAACGCTACATCTCACGTAGCAGGTCTATTAGTTCAAAACCAATTCAAGAAATCTTTGCAGGAATCAATAAACGATTTGAAGATATTGAAGAGGAGAATCCTGAGTTTTTAAAAGATGTAGAGTATTTAAAAAGAAACGCTGGGTTCACAGGTGAGTTGTTTTTAGGACATCTACGCTATGGAACTTCTGGAAAAAACAATCTTGAAAGTTGTCATCCTTTTTTACGTCAAAACAACTGGATGACGAGAAACTTGGTCGTAGCTGGTAACTTCAACCTTACGAATGTAGACGAATTGTTTGAAGTTTTGTTAAACTTAGGTCAACACCCAAAAGAAAAGTCTGACACTGTTACAGTACTGGAAAAAATAGGTCACTTTTTAGATGTTGAAAATGAACAGTTATTCCAACAATATAAAACTCAGGGCTACAACAACATAGAAATCACTTCTAAAATTGCTGAAAGTCTAGACATTCAAAAAATATTAAAACGCGCTTCAGAAGATTGGGACGGTGGCTATACAATGTCAGGCCTTCTAGGTCATGGCGATGCTTTTGTACTTAGAGACCCTGCAGGAATCCGTCCAGCATTCTGGTATGAAGATGATGAAATATGTGTAGTTACTTCAGAACGTCCTGTTATCCAAACAGCCTTTAACTTAAGAAAAGAAGATATCAAGGAGCTAACTCCTGGCCATGCTTTAATCATTAAAAAGAACGGGAAAACAACTGAAGTAGAGATAAATAAACCTACAGAAAGAGCTGCTTGTTCTTTCGAGCGAATCTACTTTTCTCGAGGAAACGATCATGACATTTATCTTGAAAGAAAACTTTTAGGACAGTTATTGATACCTCAAATTATAAAAAGCATTAACAATGAATTAGATAACGCCGTGTTTTCATTTATTCCAAATACAGCAGAAATGTCGTTTTATGGAATGATGAAAGGACTTGAAGACTTCCTGAACGTTGAAAAAATGGAAGCTATCAAAGCATTAGGAAATGATTTTACAGATGAGAAACTGAGCAAAATATTAAATCGTAAAACACGATTTGAAAAAATAGCTATTAAAGATGCTAAACTGAGAACTTTCATTACTCAAGAAGATGCCAGAGACGATATGGTTGCCCATGTTTATGATATTACATACGGTACAGTTAAGCGAAAAGAAGACAACCTAGTTGTAATTGATGATTCAATTGTTCGTGGAACAACTCTAAAACAAAGTATTTTAACAATACTAGATCGTTTAGAACCTAAGAAGATTGTTGTTGTATCCTCAGCACCTCAGATTCGTTACCCAGACTGCTATGGAATTGATATGGCTAAAATGAATGAGTTTATAGCGTTTGAAGCAGCAATAGAATTACTTAAAGAAACTGGAAAAGCTTATATTATCAACGATGTTTACAGAAAATGTAAAGAACAAATTCTGTATCCAAAAGAGCAAATCAGGAACTACGTAAAAGAAATTTACGAACCTTTTACTGCGGATGATATTTCAAAAAAGATTTCTGAACTATTGACACCGGTAGGTATGGATACTGAGGTAGAAATTGTTTATCAAACTATTGAAAACCTGCACAAAGCATGTCCTAACAATAAAGGAGACTGGTATTTCACAGGAAACTATCCTACTCCTGGAGGAAATAAAGTAGTAAATAAAGCTTTCATGAATTATATCGAAGGGAATAATAGCAGGGCTTATTAATTTATAGCGATGAAAAGGCAAACAGCAATATTTTTCTATCTTTTAGGAGCTTACGTTGTTCTGCAGTTTGGTTGGTGGGGTTACCACTTGATTGAACTTACATCTGAAATTAACACTTCTGATTCACAAAGAAGAAGAATCATAATGATTACGGGTGAAGGACTTGTTTTCTTCTTACTTCTTTTATTAGGGTTGTGGAAAATAAGAAGTTCAATTCAAAAAGAGATGCGCATGTCTAAGCAGCAAAATAATTTTCTTTTGTCTGTTACCCATGAATTAAAAACACCTTTAACTTCTAATAAACTCTACCTACAGACCTTACTTAAAAGAAAAAATTTAGAAAGAGAGCAGCAAGAACAGTTACTGAATCAGGCAATTGCAGAAAACAATAGACTTGAAGATATGATTGAGAACATACTTACCGCTACACGTATTGATAGTCATCGTTTACAACTCAATTTTGACAATTACAACCTTAGTGAGGAAATCACGAGAATAGTTGATAAATGGGCAGTAAATAGATTAAATATAAAACAGAACATTGAAAAAAATATAAACTGCACGGTAGATTTATTTATTATTGAAACCATACTTCATAACCTCCTAGAAAACGCTTTAAAATATGCTGGTGAAAACCCTGAAATAGAAGTGTATTTAAAAAAGGAAAGAAACACAATCACTTGGGGAGTAAAAGATAATGGAAAAGGTATATCTTCTCAATTTAAAAAAGATATTTTCAACAAATTTGTCAGGTTAGGAAATGAAGAAACCCGAGATCAAAAAGGTACTGGACTAGGATTGTATATCGTCAAAAATCTTGCTGCAATTCATGGCGACTCTATAGTTTATCTTCCTAACAAGCCACAGGGCTCACATTTTAAAATTACACGTGATGAAAAATAACAAGAAGATTGGACTGATTATTCTTGATGGATGGGGAATTGGTGATAAAAGTCAATCTGATGCAATTTACAATGCTCAAACTCCAGCAATGGACGCTCTGTTAAATGATTTTCCTAATGCTCAATTATTAACTTCAGGAGAAAATGTGGGACTCCCAAAAGGTCAGATGGGAAACTCAGAAGTTGGGCACCTTAACATTGGTGCAGGAAGAATAGTGTATCAAGAGCTTACAAGAATTAACAAATCAATAAAGGATGGTGAGTTCTTTACAAATGACATACTTCAATCAGCTTTTAAAAAAGCAAAAGAAACAAAACAAAAGGTACACTTTATTGGACTCGTATCAGAAGGTGGAGTACACAGCTCTCAAGCTCACCTCCATGCTTTGTGTGACATGGCAAATCAATTTAAGCTAGAGCACGTCTACATTCATGGGTTTACTGATGGAAGAGATTGCGACCCAAAAAGCGGCGCGTATTTTTATAAAAACTTAGAACAGCACATCAAAGATACTCCTATTAAAATCGCGAGTATCATCGGTCGTTACTTCGCAATGGACAGAGATAAAAGGTGGGAGCGTGTAGAACAAGCATATGACTTAATGACACTTGGAAAAGGTCACCTCTTCAACTCTACTGATGCTGTGTTTGAACATTGGTACAATCACAACATTACTGATGAGTTTATTGAAGCTTCGATAATTAATCATGGAGATGAAAACACAAACATTGAAGAAGGAGATTTAGTAGTGAGTTTCAACTTTAGAACAGATCGTCCAAGAGAAATTATCACTGTTTTAAATCAAAAGAAAATTGAAGGATATGCAATGGAACCTTTAAATATTGATTTATTAACAATGACCTCTTATGACGATACATTTAAAAACATAAATGTTATTTTCGAAAAGGACAACTTAACAAACACATTAGGAGAAGTTGTTGAAGCGGCTGGAAAAACACAAGTCAGAATTGCTGAAACCGAAAAATATCCGCACGTTACTTTCTTTTTCTCTGGAGGAAGAGAAGTAGAGTTTGTAGGAGAAAAACGAATTTTAGTAAACTCACCAAAAGTTGCTACCTATGATTTACAACCAGAAATGAGTGCAGTTGAAGTTACAGAAAAAATCACGCAGGAAATCGTAACAAATAGCCCTGACTTCTTTTGTTTAAACTTCGCCAATCCTGATATGGTTGGTCACACTGGAGTATATCAAGCCATTGTAAAAGCTGTAGAAACAGTAGACACTTGCCTAAACGAAGTGGTTAAAGCATCACAATTAAAAGGATACGAATTAATGATCATTGCCGATCATGGGAATGCCGATATGGTTATTAATCCAGACGGCTCTCCGAATACAGCGCATTCCTTAAATCCTGTACCAGTAATCTATGTTAGCAATGAGAAGCTTGTTTTAAAGGATGGTATTCTAGCAGATGTTGCCCCTACTCTTCTAAACCGAATGGGCTTAGCTTTACCTAAAGAAATGACAGGAAAAAACCTAATCAATAAAAAGTAAATACTAATAAATAACAAAGAACTGTCTCTACAGTTCTTTTCTGTTATAGAAATGATAGGTGTCTCTAAAGTGAGAGAAACGCAAGGCGTTGAGAATAAGAACGACAGGAACATACTAAAGTATGTGACTTAGTTCGAAGTTTGAAAACATAGCCTGAACTGAGTTTATCGAAGTTAAGCAGTTTTCCAGTTTTGAGACACCTATCTTTGTTAGTATAATTCAATTACTTAGATCTAACCAATTGAACAAAACCGTGTTCTTCAATTTGTTCACCAGCGGAATTAGTCAACTTAAATACATAGAAGTAAGTACCATCAGTACATTCAGCACCAGAATTGTTAATGCTTCCATTCCATTTAAAGTTTAAATCTTCGCTTTCAAACACTACATTCCCCCATCTATTAAGAATAACTACCTCTAAAGCAGATGCATTCTTTGCATTGATGGTAAAGAAGTCATTTTCATTATCCCCATTTGGAGTAAAGATGTTAGGCGTATCATAAGATAAAGGAAGCAATACTGTGATAACTTTTGTAGCCTGATCTGTACATCCTCCTTCTGTCAATGTTAATGTAACAGTATACGAACCCTCATCAAGATAAGTAGTTTGTTGATTACTTAGATTATTCACAGAATTTGACTGTCCATTACCAAAGTCCCAATCATAAGTTGTTGCAGGATCTGATGTATTAGTAAACGTCACATTCAAAGGAGAAGAGCCAATCATAGGGTCAGCTGTAAAACTTGCTGTAGGCGCTGCATTTTGTTGCACTAAAATACTATCCGACACACTACAAACATCATCAGTAATAGTAAAGTAGTACCATCCTGGAGGTCTGTTTTGCCATGCACTTGCATTTATACTGCTCGGATTATTTGCACCTGGACCTGTCCATGTATAAACAGGAGTACCTGTATAAGATGTTGGGTCACCATAACCGACAACACTTCCGTTACTCATCCCACAATCAGCTGAAACCTGAACTAATGAGTCTATTTTCAACCTCTGATCCAACACCACAATTGCAGTATCTACAAATTCAAACCCACAGGCATCTGTAGAAGTTACAATAAATTCATGTGTCCCATTTGTTAATACTGACCCAAATACACTGTCACCAACCTCACCATTACTCCATGAGTATGTATAAGGCTCTATACCATTTGTAGTTGTGGCCCATAGTGGCACGCTATCATTCGCACAATATATGATGGTATCGGTAGAAGCCACTGTTGAGTAGGGCGCATCAACAACCCATATGACCCCTTCGGCTTTTATGGAATCTCCACACGCATTCACTGCATATGTAGAAATAGTAATACTCTCTGGACCTTCATTTATACCATCACTCACAGGATTAATATTCAAAACAAGTGTATCATTGCCTGGCACAAATATTAAACTATCTCCAGGAGCCAATACAGGATAATCAACACCTTCTGTTGCAGTCCCACCAACTTCAAAATATACAATTAAAGAATCTGTAGACTGTCCTGATGGTCGAGTTACATATATCTCAGCTTGTGAACACCCTTCAATTAATAAGGTGTCTGACGCTGAATTACTAGCTTGAATAGCAATATCTATACCTCCACCTTCAGATGCAAACGAATTAGCTTCTAAAAACACAGCTGAGTCATATTGATCATCTTTAGTGTTTGCAATGGCTAATTTTATATGGAAAGTATCACTACAAGATAAAGAGGCATTAGCAGGTAAAACTACAGTACTACCATTTAAAGGAGTTGATAATAAAAAACTTCCAAAATGAGGAACAGAGCCATAAGCTGTATTATATGAAGAGGTAAAATAAACTGAATTAGCTTGCCAGTTAGGATCTTTATTACTACAATAAGTAGCATTGTTTCCCAAACCAAAAGAAACACTACCTGAATTTACTGTATTAATTCCAACAGGAACTGTTGAATTAGGAACTGTAGCAATATTCATGGAGTTATTCGAATAAGGTCCATTTATCCCAGGTCCTGAAATAAAGAATCCAAACACGTCATTGAATTGAGAGCAAGTAAAACTAGAATACTCAGATGATGCAAAAATATAATTAAAAGAAAGCGTATTCCCTGAAGGCACAAAGTCAAATTCAATAATAACACCATTCTCAACAACTTCTGGTGCAACAATTGAATTTAAATCTGGATCACTTACAGTTGGAGATTGATAAGTATTTAACAAAACTCCTTCTGCAATTGGAAAGTTTGATGTTCCTGAGTTAAAACTACGTACTGAATTTTGTGCAACATTAGCATTAGCTGCTGAACCATTATAGGTAATGTTAAATGCATTTATACCCGCTCCTAAAAGAATATCTTCAATTGCTTCGACAGGCGTCATTGTAGGATTTGTCAGGTTAATTTGCTGACTAAAAGCTGATGATGCCACCAATACTGATAATAAAAGAGAAAATAATATTTGTTTTTTCATTTTTCTAAACTTGTGTTATTTATGCTATTCATAAGACGCCATCTTCTCAAATTAGGTTGCATGAAACAAACCATACTATTAAGATTAAATAGTGAGGTATAAAAACAACTGGACATAACACTGCAAATCAGACACATAATATGATACACATATTAACACCTAAAGCTTTTAAACCATTTTGGTTTAATTTTATAACTTTACAATAAAAAGAATTTCAATGAAAAAGACGCAAAATTTTATAGCCGATAATAAACAGAGATTTTTAGACGAACTTTTCGAATTACTTCGTATACCATCTGTTTCAGCTGATCCCGCAAATAAAGGAGACGTAAAGAAAGCAGCTGAATTAGTTGCACAACACCTTATTGAAGCAGGCGCTGACAAAGTAGAGGTTTGTGAAACAGCAGGACATCCAATAGTTTATGGCGAAAAAATAATTAACCCTAGCTTACCCACAGTCTTAGTCTACGGTCACTATGATGTACAACCAGCAGACCCTATTGAATTATGGGACTCTCCAGCTTTCGAACCGATTATAAAAAAGACGGATATCCATCCTGATGGTGCAATTTTCGCAAGAGGTGCGTGTGATGATAAAGGTCAAGTCTTTATGCACATTAAAGCTTTCGAAGCCATGAGCAAAAATGGAGAGCTTCCTTGTAACGCTAAGTTCATGATTGAAGGGGAGGAAGAAGTAGGAAGTCCTAATTTAGCGATATTTATTAAAGAACATAAAGAACGTTTAGCTGCTGATATAATTTTAGTATCTGACACAGGAATTATTTCAAATGAGACGCCATCAATTACTACAGGACTAAGAGGTTTAAGTTATGTTGAAGTTGAGGTTACAGGTCCAAACAGAGATTTACACTCTGGGCTTTATGGTGGAGCTGTTGCTAACCCTATCAACGTTCTTACAGATATGATTGCACAACTACAAGATGATAAAAACAAAATCACCATTCCTGGATTCTACGATAAAGTAGAAATAATTTCTGAAGAAGAACGTGCTGAAATGGAACGTGCACCTTACGATGAAGAAGAATACAAAGCTTCGATTGACATAAAAAATGTTCAAGGAGAAGAAGGCTATACAACCCGAGAAAGAAGTGCAATTCGTCCTACCTTGGATGTGAATGGAATTTGGGGTGGATATACCGGAGAAGGAGCAAAAACTGTACTTCCTTCTAAAGCGTATGCTAAAATTTCTATGCGCCTTGTTCCTCATCAAGACCCTGATGAAATCACAGAGTTATTTACAAAGTATTTTGAAAGTATTGCCCCAGACTCAGTACGTGTTAAAGTCAATCCACATCACGGAGGATTGCCAGCTGTAACACCAATTGATTCTGACGGTTATATTGCTGCAAGTAATGCAATGGAAAAAACTTTTGGTAAAAAACCTATTCCTATGAGAAGTGGAGGAAGTATTCCGATTGTAGCTTTGTTTGAACAAGTTCTTGGATTAAAAACGGTATTAATGGGCTTCGGCTTAAACAGTGATGCAATTCACTCACCGAATGAACATTATGGTTTATTTAACTTCTACAAAGGAATTGAAACGATACCTTACTTCTATGATGAGTTTTCGAAACTAAATAAGAAATAATGAAAAGCATTAAATACTTCTTTGCCTTATTGTCGGTTATACTGTTAACCACAGGTTGTATTGAAGACCCTGAATATAAAGGGGCGTCCAATTTCAAAATAGATGAAATTAACAAGGATAAGGTTTCTTTCAATGTGGATATTTCTACTTACAACCCAAATGGATACAAACTCAAAGTTAGAAAATCAAAATTCAAGGTTTACTTAAACGATGAGTTTATTGGAAACGCGAGACTAAGTAAGAAGTATAAAATGAAAAAGAAAACTACAACATTAGAAAATGTACCGGTTGAAATTCTTCTAGAAAAAGGTGTTTTTCTTTCTTTAATGAAAATTGTAACTAAAGGAACTGTAAAGCTACGGTTAGAAGGAGTGCTTAAAGCTTCTGTCGTTGGTATACCCGTTAGAAAAAAGATTGATCAAACTAGAAGTATTAACCTAAAAGATTTAAATATAAACTTGGGTCAGTTTTTAAACTTCTAATCATATTATGAAAAAGTACACCAACGATTTAATCAATTCTAGTAGTCCTTACCTTCTACAACACGCCCATAACCCAGTAAATTGGGTGGAATGGAGCGAAGAAGCGTTTGTAAAAGCTAAAGAAGAAGGGAAACTTGTATTAATAAGTGTGGGTTACTCAGCATGTCATTGGTGCCATGTGATGGAACATGAAAGTTTCGAAGATGAAGCTGTAGCAGAATTAATGAACGAATATTTAGTTTGTATCAAAGTTGATCGTGAAGAACGACCTGATGTTGATCAAATCTATATGAACGCTGTTCAACTTATGACACAACAAGGAGGGTGGCCACTAAACTGTTTCGCACTTCCTGACGGTCGTCCAATATTTGGTGGTACTTACTTCCCTAAGAAAGGTTGGATGGATGTCATTCAGAAACTTTGGAAAACATACAAAGAAGATTTACCACGTGTTGAAGAATATGCTAAACAACTGACGGAAGGAGTTATTAACTCTGAGTTAGTTGAAGCAGTTGTCCTGAAAAAAGATTTTGAAAAGTCTACACTTACTCAAATGGTCCAAAAGTGGAAGCAAAACTTTGATTTTGATGAAGGAGGTGATAATAGAGCCCCTAAATTCCCTTTACCCAATAACTATGAGTTTTTGTTGAGGTATGGTAACCAAAGTAAAGACAAAACTGTACTCAATCACGCTCACAACACCCTTAAAAAAATAGCTCTAGGAGGGATATATGATCAATTAGGAGGTGGATTTTCAAGATATGCTGTTGATCATCTTTGGAAGATACCACATTTTGAGAAAATGCTTTATGACAATGGTCAGTTACTCTCCGTATATGCAAAAGCATATCAGAATGAAAACAAATTACTTTACAAAGACATTATAGACAAAACAATTGGATGGTTGATGCGTGAAATGCGCCATTCAGACAATGGGTTTTACTCTGCTTTAGACGCTGATTCGGAAGGAATAGAAGGGAAATACTACACATGGACTAAAGAAGAACTTCAAAACATCTTAAAAGATGATTTTAATTGGTTTGCTGAATTTTACAATGTAAACGATATAGGTTATTGGGAAGATGAACAATATATTCTCTTACGAAAGCTAACAAAAAAAGAATGGTGTGAGCAAAAACAGCTATCACTTTTTGATTTTGAAGAGCAACTTAAAGCCGTTCATAAAAAACTAAACACTATAAGAGATGCGCGCATTCGTCCTGGACTAGATGATAAACAGCTCACCTCATGGAATGCGATGACAATAAAAGGATTGGCTGAAGCTGGTTTGGCTTTACAAAACCCTGCATATATTCAAGAAGCTGAAAAGACTGCAGAATGGTTAGTTAAGCATCAATTTAATTCTAAAACTGGACAGCTATACAGAACACGAAAAGATGGAAGGTCTAAAATAAATGGATTTTTAGAAGATTATGCGCATGTAATTGATGCTTTTATTGTACTGCATGAGGCAACTTTTGAAAGTAAATGGATTAAGACAGCTAAGGAATTAATGGATTTCACCATAGCGCATTTCTATGATGAAAAATCAAAAATGTTTTTCTTTACTGACAAAGACACTGAATTAATTACTCGGAAATTAGAAGTTAATGACAATGTTATTCCTGCATCCAATAGCGTAATAGCAAACAGCTTATTCAAATTAGGAAAGTTATATCATTCTTCAGTCTATGAAAATATGTCCAAACAGATGCTTTCTAATATATACAATCAACTTCCTTCATACGGATCTGGATATTCCAACTGGGGACTACTTGCGCTTTCATTAACAGAGGAGTTTTATGAAGTTGCAATAACAGGTGAGGATGCAGCAAAGGTTCGTTTTGAATTGGGATCTTATTACATTCCAAATACGGTATACTCTGGAGGTAAAGAAATTAGCACTCCTTTTTTGCAAGACAAGGCATTTACAAAAGAAAGTACAATTTATATATGTGAGGACTTTGCATGCCAAGCTCCTACTCAATCTTTAGCGGAAGCAATTTTAAAACTAACGAACTAAACCACTATGGACTGAAAGTGCCGTAGGTTTAGATAAGAATAAAATTCTATAGTTATCAAAAAAGATTAGATGTTAGACATTAGACTTTTTAGTCTAACGTCTACTGTCTGATAAATTTTCAGAAGTTAAAGCTAGATGCACTAAAGTGCATAGTTTTAACTATTTCTGAGACCAATAAAAAAGCCTTCTGAAACAATCAGAAGGCTTTCGTTAATATAATTTTAATTCTTATTCTAAGAAGTTAGTATAGAACTCCATAATAGAATAATCTTGACCGTCAAAATTGACTCCTCTAACACCTGTTGAAAGCAAGAATCTAGTAATCACTCTGCGTCCAGTACCATCCGAATTCAGTAAATTTACTCTAGCCACTTTGTTATCAGCATTGTATTCAACTGTAAAGTAATCTGTATAAAACTGAGCAGATTTATTAATATTTTCAGCTGTAACGTCTTTTGGCATTACAAATTCAATAAAGTTTGCAGAAAGACTTTTGTTTAAAGCATCCTTTGAACCTTCAACATTTGCTATTTGAGCAAAGCTACCAAAGGCTAAAGTAATTATTGAGATAAGAGTAATTATTTTTTTCATAATTCTATTTTTTTAAGAAGACTAAATATGCACATAAAAAGTTGCATCTACAAACTAAGGCATATTATTTTTTTTATTCTACATAGTAGGAGGCAAAACTTATGCCAAAAACAAGTTCTTGTATATTCACTCAAAAAATAAATTAAGCCAATCATATCCAACATTTTCAGAGAAAAGCCTATCTATTTTCAGAGATGTACTTGGAGAATAAATCATTTTCAACTATTTTTCAAACTTTATGAACAAAAATTTAAAATTGCATGAAAGCATTTCTAACCACAGATAAAGTTGAAGCTGGATGTGACGAAGCAGGAAGAGGGTGTATTGCAGGGCCTGTTGTTGCAGCTGCGGTTATATTTCCTAAAGACTGTGTCATCCCACACCTCAATGATTCTAAGCAGTTGAGTTCTAAAAAAAGGCAAATGCTAGTACCATTAATTAAGGAAATGGCCATTTCTTATGCAATTGCATTTGTAGATCAGTTAAGAATTGATGAAATAAACATTCTAAATGCTAGTTTTGAAGCTATGCATAAAGCAGTTTATGAGCTTCAAGAAAATCCAGAGCTTTTGTTAATTGACGGAAATCGTTTCAATCCTTATCCAGAAATTGAACATGAATGTATTATAAAAGGAGACGCAAAGTTCTTAAGTATTGCCGCAGCTTCTGTTTTAGCCAAAGAAGCCAGAGATGATTTTATGCGGAAAATCCATGATGAACACCCTGAATATGATTGGAAAAAGAACATGGGATACCCAACAAAAATGCACAAGAAGGCTGTTATTGAACATGGAATCACTCATTACCATAGAAAATCTTTCAAGCTAAAAATTGAATGAATTTCACAGGGTAGAGTTGATTACAACAATATTCCGTTAATAAATATTATTAAAGCTATGTGATTGTTTATTTTTAAGCCTTAGTTTTGATAAAAATAGTTGAATGAAGCGCATTATTCTTATAAGTATAGTATTGTCTGCAGTTGTCTGGATAACTTATTCAAGTTATGAACTATGGATTAACAATGACAACACCATAAACCCGCAATATGTATTTTGCGATAAGGATAAATCTATTTTATTAATTAATAAATTTGACGAAACAAAGTCTGCGAATTACTTTGAAGCCATTAAAGAAAATCCGTTAGCACTATCTCTTCCCATACTCGACTCCTTACCTATCGGAGAGGATTTGAAAATTTATGCTAGTGGAAATCGAGCAATAATTATCTTTGAGAAAGATGCTAAGTGGCAAAATAAGGAAATCAATAATATCACTTCAGCTTTCAAACTTAGTAACGTCGCTTTTAAAAATGAAGGCCGATACCTTATGGTATCTCAAAACTATTCAGCCTGCGACAAAAAACTCCCTGAAAACTTTCTATTAGAAGGTGACAAAAAAGCATCTGCTAACTTTTGGGTTAACAATGGAGAACAATGGAAAAGAACTGATATCTACAACTTAAACAAGGGATTCTTTGAATATCGATCAAGTCAGCCAAAATCAGTCTTTGGTAAGGCAATAAAAGATATTCCTGTTTTCTCTTCTGTGATTCCATTAGCAAGCTCATCTTATTTATTTAAAGAAAGGTTTTATGCTGTAGAGAGAGACTCTATTTTTAAAAATGGCCCAATGAATATGTGGGTAGACAAAGGATATGTTACAATAGATTATGAAGGTCAACACATTATAGTAAGTGATTACCGTTCGCAACAAATGCCCAGTTTAATTCTTATTGAGCAATCAAAACAAGAGGATTCTGTGATTATTTTGGAGGACATGCATTCTTTTAGTGGTTTTCAGCTTACAAATGACTTTCCTTCTAAGAAAAATGCACGCTTTTATGTCATTGAAATAGAAGACAAAGTATTGTTTGTAGAATCTATAAATACTGCTCGAAAAATACTTGTAGATTATCAGTTAGGAAAAACCCTTGCCTTAAGTCCTGAACGACAAGAACAATTTTTTGGAGGCTTGCCTTCTCATGTAAATATGCGTGATATTTCAATGGATAAAAAAGCCAGTTTAACATGGAAAGATAAACTCCTATTTGAGGTAAATACGCAACCACCAAATGAGCAGCTGTCAATTGCTGACAAAACAACTTGGTCTGCATCAGTTAAGCATGATATTTTCAAACTCGTTCCGATTAATGACCATTTAAGACAAGGGACATCAGTGCTTAGTTATAGTAAAACTGGAAAATATGAATTACTCAGTCCAAACGGAAATTCGCTTTGGAAAGGAGATTTAAAAGCACCAATTGAAGGAGACATAATGGTTGTAGATGTCTTTAATAATAACAAACATCAGTTTTTATTTCGCACTAAAAAACAAGTACATTTAATAGATTTAAATGGAAATACTGTTGGCGGTTTTCCATATATATCAGACAAAGAGCTAACAACAGGAATCAGTGAATTTGTATGGAATGGAACAAAACGATTCTTGATTGGGAACAAAAAAGGAGAAGTAATTATGCTCAATAGCGCAGGTCAAGAGTTAAATATTATTCAAGTAGGAAAAGAATCACTCACTTCTATTCCCTATGCTTTAAACATCAAGGGGAACCTTCGTGTTTGGGCTGTCAACACAGAATCTCAGCAATACATGGGATATCTTGAAACTCCTGCTAAGGCACAGTTAATAGGTAAAACAAATGGTGAAAATGCAATTAAACACAACGGAAGAGTTATCACCTATTTTGAAAAAGACCAAAACGTTTACAGCCAAACTTCTGACAATAAAGCAACCGAAATAAAAGATGTTCAACTGCTTGACAAAGGTCAGCTCTTTAGCGTCACTCAAGATTATTTCATAATAGCTGACAATAATAACTTTAAAGTGTTAAATCACGACAACAAAATAATATACAACAAGCAGCTGCCGTTTAATGAAGTTGGAGAATTCACCTATCACACCTCGAACCAGACAAGCGTTGTTTTGGATTATCTACAAAATAAAATACATGCATATGATAAAACTGGTGAGGAATTGGAAAGTTTTCCAAAAGAAGGGAGAAATCTAGCCATATCATATTTCAATAAAAATGATAAAACACTATATACTTACACAGTAATTGCACAATCTATAATCTGTTATAAGAATAAATACTAATCAAATTATTGGATTTAGATTGGTTTTGTTAGATTTGTATGTTGTATAAACTATTATTTATGAACAATTAACGTATTACTCAAACCACACTTATGAAAAAAATAAAGTTTTTAATAATATTTTCTGCTTTATTGTTGGCTAACTCTCAACATACAAAGGCCCAGAATTATCTTGGTGTAATTCATAGTAATTATGCGGGTATTATGGGTGCAGACCTCCAACCGGCTTCAATTGTAGACAGCCGTTTTATGGTTGACATCAATCTATTTAGTTT
>Ga0209075_1000713_pt1 | contig 32143 bp, 29 predicted proteins | sample Stecom2011_FD_187523 | JGI IMG/M metagenome (GOLD analysis project Ga0209075, IMG submission 187523) | Agricultural soil microbial communities from Utah to study Nitrogen management - Steer compost 2011 (SPAdes) (version 2) | ecosystem: Environmental > Terrestrial > Soil > Agricultural land...
CCGAAGGCCGTCTGCATGATCCTTTCACGCTGGCGCGCGGCCAGCGGCAGCATCAAGGTCCAGGCAAACAGCCAGCGCAGCCAGTGCCAGCGGATCCTCAGGCTGGCGAAGATACCGGGTGGCCCGCCGGCCGGCATGCGGCTCAGAGGGGCGATCAGCGCCAGCGCGCTGATCTTGTCCGGGTGCCGCAGGGCAGTAGCCAGCGCTACCGCGCCACCGAGGGAATGCCCTACCACTACCGGGCGATCCAGCTGCAGGGCATCAATCAGCCCGGCGATCACATCCGCCTGCACCGCCAGGGAGGCGGATGAGCGCAGCGGGCGCTTTGAGTAGCCGCTGCCCGGCCGGTCGATGGCTATCACCCGGCAATCCCTGGCCAGCTCGCCCAGCATGGCATAGGTGAAGTTCTGCAACACGCCGGTCAGGCCATGCACCAGCAGAACGGTGCGGGGGCCGGAGCCCTGCTCCACGTAATGGATGCGGTTGCCCATGATGGTGATGAAGCGCCCTTCGGGTGGCAGCCCCAGCTCGATCCGCCGGGCCGTCAAAAAGCTGAACACCATGAGCCCGGCGACGATCAGCAGCACAAGCAGTAACAGATATCCCATCTCTCTTTTCCTTGTTGAAACTCCGGGGTCAGGCCTTGTCGATTCCCGGCAGCAGTCGCCAGTAGTTCACCGGCATCAGGCGTTCCAGCCAGGACAGGATCAGCGCATCCTTGCCGACAATGACCCGCTCCCGGTCACGGCGAATGCCGTCGAGTATGATCTGCGCCGCCCTGGCCGGCGGCATGCGCAGCAGCTTCTCGGTGCGGCGCATGCGCTGCTCCCGTTCCGCCTCGCACAGCCCCTCGGGAACCCGGGCACTGGTGGCGATGGCCGTGGCAATGCCTCCGGGGTGCACCACGGTAACCCCGACCGGACCACCGCGCAGCTCCAGACGCAGGGCGTTGGAGAAGCCCCGGACGGCAAACTTGCTGGCACAGTAGGCGGTCTGACCCGCCGGTGTCACCAATCCGAACAGGCTCGACAGGTTGACGATGCGGGCCACCGGACGCTGGCGCAGCAGCGGCAGAAAGGCCCGGGTCATGCAGACCACGGCATCGAAGTTGATCGCCATCAGCCAGTCGAAATTCTCCACTGTTACCTGCTCGAAGGTTCCGCCCAGGGCCACCCCGGCATTGTTGATCAGCAGGTCCACCCCGCCGTGCTGGGCCAGCACCTGCTCCGGCAAAGCGGCCACCGCCTGGCGGTCCGCCACGTCAAGCGGGTGCTCGGAAACCACCACACCCTGGTGCCTGGCCTGCTCGGCAGTCTCCTGGAGCCGAGCCGGATCTATGTCCACCAGTGCCAGATGGCACCCCTGCTCTGCCAGCGCCTGCGCCAGCGCGCGACCGATGCCGCTGCCGGCACCGGTCAGTACTGCCACACATTCCCTGATATCCATATTCGCCCCCGGTAGTTACTGAAACCGCAGAACGCCGTCATCCAGCTCGCCATACTGGATCATCAGCTTGTCCTTCAGATAGCTCTGGTGCACGCGCCAGGCTGGCTGGTCGCCCTGTTTCGGCAGAATGTCCGCCGCGCGCTGTACATAGCCGGAGGTGAAGTCGATGAAGGGCTGCTCCTGCACGTCCGGCGTGCGCCGGGCCACTGCGACCCGCAGCCCGCGGCGATCCATGTAGCGCAGCAGCCGGGCCAGATAGTTGCAGGTCAGGTCCGCCTTCAGGGTCCAGGAGGCGTTGGTATATCCGAACACCTGGATGAGGTTGGGTACATCGCTGAGCATCATGCCCTTGTAGGTCAGGCATTCTCCGGTGTTCACCGGCTGTCCATCCACTTCCAGGCGCACCTCGCCGAGGGCGGTCAGCTTCAGGCCCGTGGCTGTGACTATGATGTCCGCCTCCAGCTCTGCGCCACTGCTCAGCTGTATACCAGCCGGGGTGAAGCGCTCTATGGTATCGGTAACAACCTCCAGCTGCCGCGCCCGCAGCATATGGAACAGATCCCCATCAGGCACGGCGCAGACACGCTGGTCCCAGGGCTTGTAGTCAGGGGTGAAGTGGCGCATGTCGACGTCCGGCCCCAGCTGCCGCTGGGCCAGTTGCAGCAGGTAGCGGCTGGCCTCCTCCGGCCGGCTGCGGGCCCGCCGATAGAAGAAGCTGCCGAGCAGCACGTTCTTCCAGCGGGTCAGGTGGTAGGCCAGCGGCAGTGGCAGCCATTTCTGCATGCCCTGGGCCAGGCGGTCGACCTGGGGACGGGCAAATACATAGCTTGGCGAACGCTGCAGCATGGTGACATGGGCGCCCTCCCGAGCCAGGGCCGGCACCAGGGTCACGGCCGTTGCACCGCTGCCGATCACCACCACCCGCTTGCCCCGACAATCCAGCCCTTCGGGCCAGGCCTGGGGATGGATGATCTGCCCGGCAAAGCTGGCTTCGTCGGGAAACCCGGGGCGATATCCCTCGTCGTAGCTGTAATAGCCGGAACAGGAAGCGATGAAGCGGGCCTGCAACTGTTCTTCTCGCTGGCCTGTGCCGTCGGTGATCTGCACCCGCACCGTCCACAGTGCCTGCTCGCTGTCCCAGCTGGCGGAAAGCACCCGGTGGCCATAGCGGATGTTATGCACCGCACCGGATTCCTCAGCCGCTTCTTCTATATAGCGTTTGATATCCGGCCCGTCGGCAATGGCCTTGCGCCCGGTCCAGGGCTTGTCCGCATAGCCGAGGGTATACATGTCCGAATCCGAGCGGATACCGGGGTAGCGAAACAGATCCCAGGTACCGCCTATTGCATTGCGCCGCTCAAGGATCAGATAACGCTTGTCCGGACAGCGCCTTGTCAGCGCCCTGGCCATCCCTATCCCGGACAGACCGGCACCTATGATGAGTACATCGAGGGGAGTCGGCTGAAATTGTTCTTGTTGTTGATGCATGCAAGCTCTCCTGCTCCATGAAAGCAGAAGCCCCGACAGATTGCTCTGCCGGGGCCTCAATCAGCTACCGATAATGTACCTCGGTTTGCCTTCCGGGTTCAGCTATCACACACGCTCAAAAATGGTGGTGATACCCTGACCCAGACCGATGCACATAGTGGCCACGCCGATGGTGCCGCCATTCTGCTTCATCACGTTCAGCAGGGTGCCGGAGATCCGCGCACCGGAGCAGCCGAAGGGGTGACCCAGGGCGATGGCGCCGCCGTTGAGGTTGACCTTCTCGTCCATCTTGTCCAGCAGCTTGAGGTCCTTGAGCACAGGCAGCGCCTGGGCGGCAAAGGCCTCGTTCAGCTCGACGTGGTCGATATCGTCCATGGTCAGACCGGCACGCTTGAGCGCCTTCTTGGTGGACGGAACCGGACCGTAGCCCATGATGGACGGATCGCAACCGGCCACCGCCATGGAGCGGATCACCGCCATGGGCTCGATGCCCAGGGCCTTGGCGCGCTCGGCGGACATGACGATCATGCAGGAAGCACCGTCGGTGATCTGCGAGGAAGTACCCGCGGTCACGGTACCGCCCTTGGGGTTGAACGCCGGACGCAGGGCGGCCAGGCTTTCCAGGGTAGTCTCGGGACGGATGGTCTCGTCTTCGGTGAACAGGCGCAGGAAGCCGTTCTCGTCGTGACCTTCCATCGGGATGATCTCATCCTTGAAGCGGCCTTCGACGGTAGCCTGGTGCGCACGCTGGTGCGAACGCACACCGAACAGATCCTGCTGTTCGCGGGTAATGCCGTGCATCTTGCCGAGCATTTCCGCAGTCAGACCCATCATGCCGGCAGCCTTGGCTGCGTACAGCGACAGGGCCGGGTTCGGATCAACACCGTGCATCATGCCGACGTGGCCCATGTGCTCCACGCCACCGACCACGAACACATCGCCATTGCCGGTCATGATGGCCTGGGCAGCGGTGTGCAGCGCGCTCATGGAAGAACCGCACAGACGGCTGACGGTCTGGGCGCCGGAGGTGTGCGGAATCGGGGTCATCAGCGACGCCATCCGGGCAATGTTCCAGCCCTGCTCCAGGGTCTGGTTCACGCAGCCCCAGATGACATCTTCAACTTCGGCCGGGTCCACTTTCGGGTTGCGCGCCAGCAGCCCGGTGATCAGGTTGGCGGACAGGGTTTCGGCACGGACATTGCGGTACATGCCGCCCTTGGAACGGCCCATGGGGGTGCGACCGAAGTCGACAATTACAACGTCTCTCGGATTGAGGCTCATAAATTCACTCTCGCTCTGTACGTTCCGCGGTTAACCGAAGAATTTCTGGCCGTTGGCAGCCATCTCACGCAACTTTTCAGTCGGGTGGTACATGGGGCCAAACTCGGCGTATTTGTCAGCAATGGCCACGAACTCGGCCACCCCAATGGTATCGATGTAGCGCAGAGCGCCGCCCCGGAAGGGAGGGAAGCCGATACCGTAGATCAGACCCATGTCGGCGTCTGCAGCGGTCTCGACGATGCCGTCTTCCAGGCAACGGACGGTTTCCAGGCACAGCGGAACCATCATGATCTCGACGATCTCTTCATCGGTCAGCTCGCGCTGCTCCTGCACGATCGGCTTGAGCAGTTCGTAGGCTTCGGGATCGACCACCTTCTTCGGCTTGCCCTTCTTGTCCACTTCATAGGCGTAGAAGCCCTTGCCGGTCTTCTGACCCAGGCGGTTGGCCTCGTACATGACGTCGACGGCGGTCTTGGTCTTGTCAGCCATGCGATCCGGGTAACCTTCGGCCATCACATCACGGCCGTGGTGACCGGTATCCATGCCCACCACGTCCATCAGGTAGGCCGGGCCCATCGGCCAGCCGAATTTCTCCATGACCTTGTCGACGCGCTGGAAGTCGGCACCCATGCCGATCAGGCGGGCAAAACCGCCGAAATACGGGAAGAGCACGCGGTTGACCAGGAAGCCGGGGCAGTCGTTGACCACGATCGGGGTCTTGCCCATCTTCTTGGCGTAGGCCACGGTGGTGGCAATGGCCTTCTCGCTGGACTTCTCGCCACGGATGACCTCAACCAGCGGCATCATGTGTACCGGGTTGAAGAAGTGCATGCCGACGAAGTTTTCCGGGCGCTTCAGGGCCTGGGCCAGGTAAGTGATGGAGATGGTCGAGGTGTTGGAAGCGATGATGGCGTCTTCCTTCACATGCTGCTCGACCTCGGCCAGCACGGCGTGCTTGACCTTGGGATTCTCGACCACGGCCTCGACCACGATGTCGACGTTGCCGAAGTCGCCGTAGGACATGGTCGGGCGAATGGCGTTCAGTGCCCTGGCCATCTCGGCGGGCTTCATGCGGCCCTTCTCGACCCGCTTGCCGAGCAGCTTGGAGGCTTCGTCCAGACCCAGCTGGATACCCTCTTCGCGGATGTCCTTCATCAGGATCGGCGTGCCCTTGTAGGCGGACTGGTAGGCGATGCCGCCGCCCATGATGCCGGCACCCAGTACCGCTGCCAGCTTCACTTCACCGGCCAGCTTGTCGTACTTCTTCGCCTTGCTCTTGAGCGCCTGGTCGTTCAGGAACAGACCCACCAGGGATGCAGCCACAGTGGTCTTGGCCATCTTGGCAAAACCGGCTGCCTCGATTTCCAGTGCCTTCTCGCGACCGTGGTTGGCCGCCTTCTGCATGGTCTTGATGGCTTCCACCGGCGCCGGGTAGTTCGGACCGGCCTGGCCGGCAACGAAGCCCTTGGTGGTTTCGAAGGCCATCATCTGCTCGATGGTGTTGAGCTTGATCTTTTCCAGCTTGGGCTGGCGCTTGGCGCGGAAATCCAGCTCGCCGGCAATGGCGCGGCGGACCAGGTCCAGAGCCGCATCGCGCAGCTTGTCATCGGCTACCACGGCGTCCACGGCACCGGCCTTCAGTGCAGCAGAGGCGCGTTGTTCAGCGCCGCCGGCAATCCACTCGACGGCGTTGTCCACACCGATCAGGCGCGGCAGACGTACGGTGCCGCCGAAACCGGGATAGATACCCAGCTTGGTTTCCGGCAGACCGATCTTGGTGCTTTCAGCCATGACGCGGAAGTCGCAGGCCAGACACATTTCCAGACCGCCGCCCAGGGCCAGACCATTGATGGCCGCCACTGTGGGCACGTTCAGATCTTCAAAGGCGTTGAAGATGCGGTTGGTTTCGATGTTGGCCGCAACCAGCTCCTCTTCGGACAGCTTGAACGCATGCACGAACTCGGTGATGTCGGCGCCGACAATGAACACGTCCTTGCCACTGGTTACGATGACGCCCTTGATGCTGCTGTCGGACTGGATCTTTTCAACGGCTGCCTTGAGTTCGGCGAGGGTAGCCTGGTTGAACTTGTTGACCGACTCGCCCTGCAGATCGAACTTGAGCTCGGCGATGCCGTCGTCAAGGATTTGAACCGTGATGGCTTTACCTTCGTAAATCATCAACTGATCTCCACGCTGTGAAAGCACATGAGAAACACCGGTCCGACCCACTGCCGGACGGTGTCATGATTGTTCCCGATAACTATGAAGTGCTGCCTGCCTGGCAAATTCATACGCTCGTTTGATTCGGGTACGCACACCTTTATGGAAAACGCGGGCGTTGTCAATCTGCGGCGGGCAACTGACTACAAAAAAACACTATAGAGCCGTTACCTCGGGAAGTCAGTTCGCAGGGGGCCGGATCAGACCCCGCGCAGGGGCTGCAGGGCCGTCACCAGCTGGTCCAGCACGGCAATATCGTCCGGCTCGCGCCAGTACACCACCACCGAGAGACTCTGGCGGTCGATACCCCGCACCTGCTCGGGCAGGCGCTCGAGCACCTCCATGCAGTGCGGCGTGGCGGCCGAGCCGCTGAGCCACAACCAGCCGTCTTCCCCCCTCCGACAGCTGAACTCGGCATCCACCCGACAGCGCTCCAGCGGCATGCGGTAGGCGATGCAGCCGGCCAGATGGTTGACCCGCTGCGACTCGCGCAGCCACTCCACAGCCAGACCGCGATGCCTGGCCTGCTCGCGCAGCCGGTGCAGGTGAAACTCCCGGCCACGGGGCATCAGCTTGAACAGACTGGAGATCAGGATGGCCGCCACCACGGCGACTATTACCCAGGTAGGCATGATTTCGATTCCTCGTGAGGTTTTGCGTGGCCGCAGGCCGGTAAACTGTGGACCTGCCGGCAAAGACTGCTAAGATCAGCGAAAACAAGGAAGGAGAGACTCTGCATGCTCTACTCACATGTGCTGGTAGCTGTAGATCTGATTGATGAGTGTCGCGCCGTGGCCGACCATGCCCAGCAGCTGGCCGGGGCATTGGGCGCCAAGCTCACCGTACTGCATGTGGTCGAACCACTGGCCATGGCTTATGGCGGTGATGTCCCCATGGACCTGTCCATGCTTCAGCAGCAACAGTTCGAGCAGGCCAGGGAGCGCATGCAACTGTTCGCCGGGGATTACGGACTGCCCGAAGAGCAGATGCAGATTGCCTTCGGCCACCCGCGTCAGGAGATTCACCGGGTCGCCACCGAATTCGGCTGCGATCTGATCGTGGTCGGCAGCCACGGCCGACATGGCCTGGCCCTGCTGCTCGGCTCCACCGCCAACGACGTGCTCCATGGGGCCCCCTGTGACGTGATTGCGGTCCGCCTGAACAAGACCGAGAACACCTGATCTGACACGACCCTACCGATAGAGGGCGCCGCTGGCCGGCTCAGCCGGCCATGTCCTCCAGTTCCGCCCAGCGTTCCAGCGCCTGATCCAGCTCGGCCTGCTTGCTGTCCAGGGCCGCCAGAACAGGCGCGGTCTGCTCATGGGGCTGTTGGTAGAACTGCGGATCACTGACCTGCTGCTGCAATACTTCGAGCTCGGCTTCCAGTCGCTCCAGCAAAGCCGGCATGGCCTCCAGCTCGCGCTGCAGCTTGTAGCTGAGCCTGGGCTTGGCCGCCGGCGCTGCCGTGCGCGCAGGCTCGGTCACCGGAGCCGGTTGTGCCGGTTTCGGTGCCGGCTCATCCAGACGCTCGGCCAGCAGCTCGACTCGGCCTCCCTGGCGCAACCAGTCGGCGTAACCGCCGACATACTCCCGGACATTGCCCTGCCCTTCGAACACCAGCGAGCTGGTGACCACGTTATCCAGAAAGGCCCGGTCGTGACTGACCAGCAGCACTGTGCCGTCGAAGCCCGCCAGGACATCCTCCAGCAACTCCAGGGTTTCCACATCCAGATCGTTGGTGGGTTCGTCCAGCACCAGGACGTTGGCCGGCTTGCTGAACAGCCTGGCCAGCAGCAGTCGCGCACGCTCCCCGCCGGACAGGGCCTTGACCGGCGTACGGGTACGCTCCGGCGAAAACAGGAAGTCACCCAGATAGCTGATCACGTGGCGGCGCTGACCGTTGATCTCGATGAAGTCGCGACCCTCGGAGAGGTTGTCGATCACCGTCTTTTCCAGATCCAGCTGATCGCGCAGCTGATCGAAATAGGCCACTTCCAGTTTGGTACCGTGCTTTACGGTACCGGAGGTGGGCTGGAGCTGGCCGAGCATCAGTTTGAGCAGGGTGCTCTTGCCCGAGCCGTTGTTGCCGATCAGGCCGATGCGGTCCCCCCGCAGCACATGGGTGGTCAGCTCACGGATCAGCGGCGGCTGGCCCGGCCAGGCGAAGCTGACCTTGTCCAGCTCGATCACCCGCTTGCCCGACGCATCGGCAGTCTCCAGCTGGAAACTGGCCTTGCCCTGACGTTCGATACGCCGTGCGCGCTCCTCGCGCATGGCCTTGAGTGCCCGCACCCGGCCTTCGTTACGGGTGCGCCGGGCCTTGATGCCCTGGCGGATCCAGGCTTCCTCCTGGGCCAGCTTCTTGTCGAACAGCGCATTGGCCGTCGCCTCGGCCTCCAGCTGCTGCTCCTTGTGCTCGAGGAAGCTGCGGTAGTCCCCCTGCCAGTCGATCAGCTGACCGCGGTCCAGCTCCAGGATCCGCGTCGCCAGGGCCTGCAGGAACTGCCGGTCGTGGGTGATGAAGAGGACCGCGCCGCGGAACTCCAGCAGCACCTCTTCCAGCCAGGCGATGGTATGGATATCCAGGTGGTTGGTCGGCTCGTCCAGCAGCAGCACATCCGGCTCGGATACCAGAGCCTGGGCCAGCAGCACCCGCCGGCGCCAGCCGCCGGACAACTCCGACATGCTCTTGTCCGCCGGCAAACCCAGTCGGGTCAGGGTAGTCTCCACCAGCTGGTTCAGCCGCCAGCCATCCCGGGATTCCAGCTGATGCTGGACCTTCTCCAGACGCGCCAGTTCGGCCTCGCCCATCTCGCCGGTAACCAGGGCATGGTACTCGGCCAGCAGTTCACCGACGCCGGCCAGGCCCTGGGCTACCACGTCGTAGACCTTGCTCGCATCCGCTTCGGGCAGCTCCTGGGGCAGCTGGCCGATCTTGAGGCCCGGGGCAAACCAGATCTCCCCTTCGTCCGCCGCCTGCTCGCCGGTCACCAACCGCAGCAGGCTGGACTTGCCGGCACCGTTACGACCGATCAGACACACCCGCTCGCCCCGGTCCAGCTGGAAACTGACCTTGTCCAGCAGTGGATTGAGGCCATAGGCCAGGGAAACGTCGGTAAAGGAAAGCAGAGCCATAACACACCTTTTTCAGATTCAGGGTCGCATTCTACCCGCAGGCCTGTGTAACTGCATGTTTATTGCGGCCAACGGCTTTGAAGGAGACATGCAAACAGCTAAGCTGAGCTCAGCCCCGGATCCCCCGGGCATTCAGACAAGCCAGTGTCAGGTCTCCCATATCTATGCTCGTGCACGCGTCCTCTACCCTGCTCCGCGCCATTCGCCTGCTGTGTGTCAGCCTGTTGCTGCTCAGCCTGCCTGCCCAGGCCGACCGTCTGACGGAACAGCGCAGGCAGTATGACCAGGCCAGGGCTGCGCTGGAACGCGGTGACATGGAGAGATTCAACAGCCTGCGCAGCGCGCTGACGGATTATCCGCTGTACCCCTATCTGGTCATGGAGTCGCTGCGCAAGCGCCTGGACCGGGCGCCGCACGGTGAAATCGAGCAATTTCTCAGCCGCCACGGCGACCTGCCGGCGGCCAGCAGCATCAAGGCCACCTGGCTCAAGCGGCTCCGCGCCGAAGGGGACTGGCCCCGGCTGCGTCGTCACCTCGACGCGGACAGCCTCACCGCGGAACTGGAATGCCCGCTGGTCCTGCAGGACTGGAACGAAGGCAAGGTCGAGCAGGCCCGCGAGCGTGCCCGGGAACTCTGGACAGTCGGCCATTCCCAGCCGGATGCCTGTACTCCGCTGTTCGAGCGCTGGCGCGCCTCCGGCGGCTTGACCGAAGCCGTAGCCTGGGAACGTATCCGCCTGGCCCTGCTGCACCGCCAGGATGCCCTGGCCAGGTATCTGCTGCGCTATGTTCCGAGCCAGCAGGCCCTGGCCGAGCGCTTCGTCGCCACGGCGATCAATCCGCGCCTGCTGTCCGATGTGAGCAAGTACCAGCCGGGCGCCAACCAGCCACCCGAGCAGCTGACCGACATAGTGACAGTCGCCCTGCGCCGCCTGGGCCGGGACGACGCCAGCGCCGCGCTGGCGCTGTGGCCGCACTATCAGCATCTGCCCTTCAGTGACGAGCAGCGCCTGGCCCTGACCCGGGATATCGGCGTGCGTCTGGCCCGCCGCCATGAACCCCGGGCCCTGGCGTTCATGGCCGCCAACGACCCCGAGCTGAAGGATGACACCGTCACCGAATGGCGTGGTCGGCTGGCGCTGCGCACCGGTCAGTGGCACAACGTACTGGATCTGACCCGACACATGCCCGAGCACCTGCGCCAGCAGAGCCGCTGGCGCTACTGGGAACTGCGCAGCCGCCAGCTGGCCAATTCCGCCGTGGGTGAACTGACCGAGGATTACGCCAGCCTGGCCGGCGAACGCGACTTCTATGGCTTCCTCGCCGCCGAGCGCAGCCGACGCCCCTACGCCCTGAATCACCAGCCGGTGGCGGTGGACGCCCGCGCCGCAGCCCGGGTAGCCAATACCGCCGGGATCATTCGCGCCAGGGAGTTTCATGCCCGTGGCGACTATCTGGATGCCCGGCGCGAGTGGTACCACGCCGAGCGCCTGTTCAGCCGCGAAGAACTGATCGCTCAGGCCGCACTGGCCCGGCAGATGGACTGGTATTTCCCCGCCATCCGCGGCATCAGCAAGGCTCAGCACTGGGATGACCTGGAGATCCGCTTCCCCCTGGCCTACCGCGAACCCATCGTCCGTCAGGCACGCCTGCGTCAGCTTAACTCCACCTGGGTCTACGCCATTACCCGCCAGGAAAGCGGCTTCATGACCGACGCCCGTTCCCATGCCGGTGCCCTGGGGCTGATGCAGCTGATGCCCGCCACCGCGCAGGAAACCGCTCGCCGGAACAATATTCCCCTGGCCAATACCAGCAGCGCGGTACTGGACCCGGAACGCAACATTGCATTGGGAACGGCCTATCTGTCACAGCTGTACAGCCAGTTCCGGGGCAACCGGGTGCTCGCCTCCGCCGCCTACAACGCCGGGCCCGGTCGTGTACGTCAGTGGACAAGGGATCTGCCGGCGATGCCCGCGGATATCTGGATCGAGACCATCCCCTTCGACGAGACGCGCAGCTATGTGCAGAGCGTCCTGACCTATGGGGTGATCTACGGGGAGAAGCTGGGCATCCGCCAGCCGGTGATGGAGCCGCAAGAGAAATACATCGAGTAACGGCACAGGGCGTGTAACGCACGCCCTGTATTCAGCACTCAGTAGTAGGCATTTTCCGTGACCGAATGGTCGGTCACGTCACGCACACCGGTGATTTCCGGAATACGCGCAACCAGGGTCTTCTCGACCCCTTCCTTGAGTGTTACATCCGCCATGCCGCAGCCCTGGCAACCGCCACCGAACTGCAGCACCGCGATACCACCTTCAACCACGTCGATCAGCTTGATCTCGCCGCCATGGCTGGCCAGGCTCGGATTGATCTCGGTCTGCAGCAGGTAGTTGATACGGTCATTCAGCGGGCTGTCCTCATTGACCATCGGCACCTTGGCATTCGGCGCCTTGATGGTCAGCTGACCGCCCATGCGGTCGGTGGCATAATCCACCACCGCGTCCTCAAGGAAGGGCTCACTGACCGCATCCACCCAGACCGGAAAGGCCGCCAGGGAGATGAGCAGATCCTCCGCCTTCTCCTCACCCGGCTTGCAGTAGGCGATGCAGGTTTCAGCGTAGGGAGTGCCGGGCTGGGTGATGAACACGCGGATGCCGACACCGGTGGTGTCCTGCTTCGACAACAGCTCCGCCAGATAGGTCTGAGCAGCCTCGGTGAAGTGAATACCTGCCATGAAATGCCTCTCGGTCGATGACGTAATGCGTGTATTGTACGGGATAAGGCCTTCCGAATAAAGACCCACCAATTCACTTGGTTATTAATCTTTCGTATCCCTTTCATCAAGCTGAACCATCACGACAGGCCACGACGGGGCGTAGCAGTGCGCAGGCATGCACGTAGATGCAACCGCGTAAAACCGCGTTAACACAAGCAGACACCAACATCTGCTTGAATCAAATCAATAGCATCATGAGTTCCATTCATATCAGGCACGGGCGCCCGTCTGGTAGACTTAACCGTTTATTTCATTGCTGATCCCGGAGTTCCCATGTCTGACCTGAGTACCCGCCTGACTCTCCTGCACGAGGCCCTGCGCCAGCGCATTCTGATTCTCGACGGCGGCATGGGCACCATGATCCAGAGCTACAAGCTGAGCGAAGCCGATTTCCGCGGCGAGCGCTTCGTCGACTGGCACCGGGATCTCAAAGGCAACAACGACCTGCTGATTCTCAGCAGGCCCGAGGTCATTGCCAGCATCGAACGGGCCTATCTCGACGCCGGCTCCGACATCATCGAAACCAACACCTTCAACTCCACCCGGGTATCCCAGGCCGACTACGGCATGGAAGACCTGGCCTACGAGCTGAACTACGAAGGTGCCCGCCTCGCCCGGCGGGTCTGTGACGAAAAGACCGCCGAAACCCCGGACAAGCCGCGTTTCGTAGCCGGCGTACTCGGGCCGACCAGCCGCACCTGCTCCCTGTCCCCGGACGTCAACAACCCCGGCTACCGCAACATCACCTTCGATGAGCTGGTAGACAACTACAGTGAAGCCACCCGCGGCCTGGTCCAGGGTGGCGCCGATCTGATCATGATCGAAACCATCTTCGACACCCTTAACGCCAAGGCCGCCATCTTTGCCGTTCAGGGCGTGTTCGAGGAACTGGGTGTGGAGCTGCCGATCATGATCTCCGGCACCATCACCGACGCCTCCGGCCGCACCCTGTCCGGCCAGACCACCGAGGCCTTCTGGAACTCCGTCCGCCACGCCAAACCGATCTCCGTGGGCCTGAACTGCGCGCTGGGTGCCCGCGAGCTGCGTCCCTATCTGGAGGAGCTGTCCAACAAGGCCGACACCTATGTCTCCGCCCACCCCAACGCCGGCCTGCCCAACGCGTTCGGCGAGTATGACGAAAGCGCCGCCGAGACCGCTGAACTGGTCGCCGAGTTTGCCCGGTCCGGTTTCGTGAATATTGTCGGGGGCTGCTGCGGCACCACCCCCGAGCATATCCGCGCCATCGCCGAGGCAGTCAAGGACATCGCCCCCCGGCAGATCCCCGATATCCCCAGGGCCTGCCGCCTGTCCGGACTCGAGCCCTTCACCATCGATCGCAACTCCCTGTTCGTCAACGTCGGCGAGCGCACCAACATCACGGGCTCGGCCAGGTTCGCCCGGCTGATCCGCGAGGAGAATTACACCGAAGCGCTGGAGGTGGCGCTGCAGCAGGTAGAGGCCGGCGCTCAGGTCATCGATATCAACATGGACGAGGGCATGCTGGATTCGAAGAAGGCCATGGTGACCTTCCTCAACCTGATTGCCGGTGAGCCGGACATCTCCCGGGTGCCGATCATGCTCGACTCCTCCAAGTGGGAGATCATCGAAGCCGGCCTCAAGTGCATCCAGGGCAAGGGCATCGTCAACTCCATCTCGATGAAGGAAGGTGTCGAGGAGTTCAAGGCCCACGCCCGCCTGTGCAAGCGCTACGGCGCCGCGGTCGTGGTCATGGCCTTCGACGAGCTTGGCCAGGCCGATACCGCCGAACGCAAGAAGGAAATCTGCCAGCGCTCCTATGACATCCTGGTCAATGAGGTCGGCTTCCCGCCGGAAGACATCATCTTCGACCCGAACATCTTTGCCGTGGCCACCGGTATCGAGGAGCACAACAACTACGCGGTGGACTTCATCGAAGCCTGCGCCTTTGTCCGCGACCACCTGCCCTACGCCCTGACCTCCGGTGGCGTGTCCAACGTGTCCTTCTCCTTCCGGGGCAACAACCCGGTGCGCGAGGCCATCCACTCGGTGTTCCTGTACCACGCCATCAAGGCCGGTCTGAACATGGGTATCGTCAACGCCGGTCAGCTGGAGATCTACGACCAGATCCCCGAGGACCTGCGCAACAAGGTCGAGGATGTGATTCTCAACCGCCACCCGGGCGCCACCGAGGCCCTGCTGGCGATCGCCGAGGACTACCGGGGCGACGGCTCGGTCAAGGAAGTGGAAAACGAGGAGTGGCGCAGCCTGCCGGTGGACAAGCGGCTGGAGCATGCCCTGGTCAAGGGCATCACCACCCATATCGTTGCTGATACCGAAGAAGCACGCCTGCAGTACGCCCGCCCCATCGAGGTGATCGAGGGGCCGCTGATGGCCGGCATGAACGTGGTCGGTGACCTGTTCGGCTCCGGCAAGATGTTCCTGCCCCAGGTGGTCAAGTCGGCCCGGGTCATGAAGCAGGCGGTGGCCCACCTGATTCCCTTCATTGAAGCGGAGAAAGGCGACAAGCCCGAAGCCAAGGGCAAGATCCTCATGGCGACCGTCAAGGGTGACGTGCATGACATTGGCAAGAATATCGTCGGCGTGGTGCTCGGCTGCAACGGCTACGACATCGTCGATCTGGGCGTGATGGTGCCGGCGGACAGGATCCTCAAGACCGCCATCGAGGAAAAGTGCGACATCATCGGCCTGTCCGGCCTGATCACCCCATCCCTGGACGAGATGGTCCATGTCGCCCGGGAGATGCAGCGCCAGGGCTTCAACCTGCCGCTGATGATCGGCGGCGCCACCACCTCCAAGGCCCACACCGCGGTGAAGATCGACCCGCATTACACCAACGATGCGGTGGTCTATGTCACCGACGCCTCCCGTGCCGTGGGCGTGGCCACCACCCTGCTGTCGAAGGAGCTCAAGCCGGCCTATGTGAAGGACATCCACGACGAGTACGCGATGATCCGCGAGCGTACCGCCAACCGGGCCAGGCGCACCGAGCGGCTCAGCTACGAGCAGGCACTGGCGGCCAAGCCCCAGTTCGACTGGAGCCAGTACCGCCCGGTGCAGCCCAGCTTCACCGGACGCCGGATTCTGGAGGACATCGACCTCAATGTGCTGGAGCAGTACATCGACTGGACGCCCTTCTTCATTTCCTGGAACCTGGCCGGCAAGTATCCGCGAATCCTCGAGGACGAGGTCGTCGGCGAAGCCGCCACTTCCCTGTTCAACGATGCCCAGACCCTGCTGCGCAAACTGATCGACGAGAAGCTGATCCGCGCCCGCGCGGTGTTCGGTTTCTGGCCGGCCAATCAGGTGGATCATGATGATATCCAGCTGTTCGACGACAATGGCAAGCCGCTCAAGCGCCTGCATCACCTGCGCCAGCAGACCATCAAGACCGACGGCAAGCCCAACTTCGCCCTGGCCGACTTCGTCGCCCCGGCCGACAGCGGCCTGACCGACTATGTGGGCGGCTTCATCACCACCGCCGGCATCGGCGCCGAGGAGGTGGCCAAGGCCTACCAGGAGGCCGGCGACGACTACAACTCGATCATGGTCAAGGCCCTGGCCGACCGCCTGGCCGAGGCCTGCGCCGAGTGGCTGCACCAGCAGGTACGCAGGGAGTACTGGGGCTATGCGCCGGATGAGCAGCTGAGCAACGAGGAGCTGATCCGCGAAAAATACCGTGGCATCCGCCCTGCCCCCGGCTATCCGGCCTGCCCTGACCATACCGAGAAGGATGCGCTGTTCCAGCTGCTGGACCGGGACGGTGACAGTGGTGTGACCCTGACCGAGCATTACGCCATGTTCCCCACGGCGGCAGTCAGCGGCTGGTATTTCGCCCATCCCCAGGCCCAGTATTTTGCCGTGGGCAAGATCGACCGCGATCAGGTCGAGAGCTACAGCCGGCGCAAAGGCCAGGATATCGAGGTCAGCGAGCGCTGGCTGATGCCCAACCTGGGTTACGACATCTGAAGGGAAGATCCGACGAGTGAGCCTTGTTCCCACCCATGATCGCTTCAGGACCATCGTCATGCTGGGCCTGCCGATCATGGGGGGCATGCTCAGCCAGAGTCTGCTGAATCTGGTGGATGCCGCCATGGTCGGCAGCCTGGGCCAGGCCGCGCTGGCCGGTGTCGGCCTGGGTGGCTATGTCAACTTCATGGCCATCGCCCTGGTCATGGGTCTGGGGGTCGGGGTACAGGCCACGGTAGCCCGTCGACGCGGCCAGGGACTGGTCGATCAGAGCGCGGAGCCACTGAACAACGGCCTGCTGATCGCCGCGCTGATCGCCCTGCCCCTCAGCCTGCTGTGCTGGTTCAACGCCGAGGCCATCCTGGCCCAGCTCAGCGACGATCCCGAGGTGACGGCAATAGGCGCGGACTACTTCCGCTGGCGGGCACTGGCGATCATCGCGGTGGGCTGCAACTTCGCCTTCCGCGGCTACTGGAACGGCATCCGCCAGACCGGGCGCTATCTGCAGATCCTGGTGGTGATGCACATCTTCAATGTGGTCATCAGCTACGGCCTGATCTTCGGCCGCTTCGGTCTGCCGGAAATGGGCGCAGAGGGCTCGGGACTCGGCACCACCCTGGCCATGTTCCTCGGCACAGCGCTGTACTTCACGCTCACCTGGTTTCGCGGCCGCCGGCAGGGCTTCCTGCGCCGTCTGCCGCCGCTGGCCGAGCTGCGCCTGATGTTGCGCCTGTCGCTGCCCAACTCCCTGCAACAGCTGTTCTTTGCCACCGGCGTGACAGTGCTGTTCTGGATCATAGGCCAGATCGGCACCGCCGAACTGGCGGTGGCGCATATCCTGATCAATCTCGCGCTGCTGCTGATTCTGCCCGGGGTGGGCATGGGCATGGCCGCCACCACCCTGGTCAGCCACAGCCTCGGCGCCGGGCAGCCCCAGGACGCCTATCGCTGGGGCTGGGATGTGGTCAAGGTCGCGGCACTGATGCTGTTCCTGCTCGGCCTGCCCTTCTGGCTGATGCCGCAACTGGTGCTGCAGATCTTTACTCAGGACCCCGAACTGCTGGCGCTCGGGCAGTGGCCGCTGCGCATCACCGGGCTGGGCATGACCCTGGATGCCACCGCCCTGGTCCTCACCCAGGCGCTGCTCGGCGCCGGAGCCAGCCGCATGGTGATGGGAGTGAATCTGGGCAGCCAGTGGTTGATCTTCCTGCCCTGCGCCTATCTCATCGGGCCGGTACTGGGCGGCGGGCTGCTGGCGGTGTGGCTGTTGCAGAGCCTGTACCGGGTCATGGCCTCCGTGATCTTTGCCATACTATGGAGGCGCAAGCACTGGGCCGATATCCGGTTATGAGCGCGACCTGTCAACTCCCGCAAGAGGCAGCCATGAGCGAAAACAACAAGAACAGCGGCAGCAAGCACCAGCAGCCAGAGGACAGTTCACCCCGCAACGGACTGGGCTTTCGACAGATGCTCAGCACCATACTTTTCGGCGCCCTCGGTGTGCAGAGCAACCGGGCACGGGAGCGGGACTTCAGTCAGGGCAAGCCCAGCCACTTCATCTACTTCGGGGTGGGCTTCATGCTGGTCTTCGTGCTGGTCATCATCGGGGTGGTGAAGCTGGTACTGCATTTCGCCGGGCGCTAGAATGTCCGGCTCCGGAGTCCCTGCGACTCCGGACTGCAGTCGGAAGCCGGGGCTCGGCGTCAGTGCTGGCTGACCCAGAACACGGCGGTAGCTACTGCTATCAGAATCAGGGCGACAGCGGCGAAGGCATCCAGCCCGCTGTCGGGGCCACCGCCGGTATGAGTATCCTGTTCCTGCATGGTGCGTTCCTCTTGTTGTTCGAATGGGAATGGAGTTGATCCGGCATGGATACTCCTGCCCTGACAGTTAAGACCACTCCGATCCGACGCACAAGTAATACGCATCGGTAATGAGCTTATGCGATATAAGCATATAGATAAACATTCCTTTTAAGCATAAAGGAAACCTGATATTGTCTGCCCGCCCCTGGAACCCAGTCGGGTGAAACACCGTTAGCTATGGGCCTTGGCCCACCAACAGGTTGTCAGAATGTACATTTACGACGAGTATGACCAACGTATCGTTGAGGACCGCGCCAGGCAGTTCCGCGATCAGGTACGCCGCTATCTCGCCGGCGAGCTTTCCGAGACAGAATTCCTGCCGCTGCGCCTGCAGAACGGCCTGTACGTCCAGCGCTACGCACCCATGCTGCGTATCGCCGTACCCTATGGCGTACTCTCTTCCCAACGTCTGCGCAAACTGGCCTATATCACCCGTCGTTACGACAAGGGTTACGCGCACATTACCACCCGCCAGAACATTCAGCTCAACTGGCCGAATCTGGAAGATGTGCCGGATATCCTGGAAGAACTTGCCTCGGTGCAGATGCACGCCATCCAGACCAGCGGCAACTGTATCCGCAACACCACCACCGACCAGTTCGCGGGTGTGGCCGCCGATGAGATCATCGATCCGCGGCCCTGGTGCGAGATTGTCCGTCAGTGGTCGACCTTCCACCCCGAATTCGCCTTCCTGCCGCGCAAGTTCAAGATCGCCATCAATGGCGCCAGGGAAGACCGTGCTGCCATCGGCGTGCACGATATCGGTCTGAATGCCGTGCGCAACGAAGCCGGCGAGCTGGGCTTCCAGGTGCTGGTGGGTGGCGGCCTCGGTCGGACTCCCATGGTTGGCGCCGAAATCCGCGCCTTCCTGCCCTGGCAGCATCTGCTGACCTATCTCGAGGCTATTCTGCGGGTGTACAACCGCTATGGTCGCCGGGACAACAAGTTCAAGGCGCGCATCAAGATTCTGGTCAAGGCCCTGACCCCGGAAGTCTTCGGCGAGAAGGTCGAGGCCGAATGGCAGAACCTCAAGGATGGCCCGGCCACCCTGACCGAGAGTGAACTGCAGCGCGTCAGCAAGTATTTCGTCAGCCCCGAGCTGGAAAGTTTCCCGGGTGACGACGCCGGCTACCTGGACAAGCGCGGCAGCGACAAGGGCTTCAATAACTGGGCCAGCCGCAACGTGCACCCGCACCGCGCTCCGGGCTACGCCGCCGTGACCCTGTCACTCAAGCCCAACGCGGTTGCACCGGGCGACATCACCGCTGAACAGCTGGAAGCCGCCGCCGACCTGGCCGAGCAGTACAGCCTGGGCGAGATCCGCTCCACCCATTACCAGAACCTGGTGCTGCCCTACGTACGCCAGAAGGATCTGTACGAGCTGTGGCACAAGGCCCGCGAAGCCGGCTTTGCCACTCCGAACATTGGTCTGCTGTCGGACATGATCTGCTGCCCCGGCGGCGATTTCTGCTCGCTGGCCAACGCCAAGTCCATCCCGATCGCCCAGTCCATCCAGGAGCAGTTCGACAACCTCGACTACCTGTACGACATCGGCGAACTGGAACTGAATATTTCCGGCTGCATGAACGCCTGTGGTCACCACCACATCGGCCACATCGGCATTCTGGGTGTGGACAAGAAGGGCGAGGAGTTCTATCAGGTCTCGCTGGGTGGCAAGTCCGGCCGTGACGCCGCCATCGGCAAGATCCTCGGCCCCTCCTTTGCCGCCAATCAGATGCCCACCGTAGTGCAGAAGCTGATCGACGTGTATCTGGAGCACCGCACCCCTGAAGAGCGCTTCATCGATACCTACGAGCGCATTGGCATGGACCCGTTCAAGGAGCGCGTATATGCGGCTGATCATTAAGGACAACCAGGTTGTCCCGGATACCTGGGAACTCCTGCCCAAGGACGCCACCCTGGACCAGTTGACCAATACCGGCGACGTCATAGTGCCTCTGGCCATGTGGCTGGAGCACTCCCACGCCCTCAAGGCGCGGGACGGGCGCCTGGGCGTCTGGCTGGATGCGGACGAGGAAGCCGAGTGCATCGCCGAGGATCTGGACAGTTTTGCCGTGATCGCCTTGAACTTCCCGGTGTTCAGCGACGGGCGCAACTACTCCAACGCCCGACTGCTGCGTGACCGCTACCAGTATCAGGGCGAGCTGCGCTCGATCGGCGACGTGCTGCGCGACCAGCTGTTCTTCATGCGCCGCTGCGGCTTCAATGCCTACGCCCTGCGCGAAGATCATGATCCCCACGCGGCGCTGGCCAGTCTGCAGGACTTCTCCGAGGTCTACCAGTCCGCCACTGATCAGCCGCTGCCGCTGTTCAGACGGCGCTGAGCCTGCCACAGCACCGGACGCCCGTCCGGTGCTGTCCCCACCCAGCTCATCCTGCTTCCCCTTGCGTTAGCCCAGCGACTGGATAACTTCAGCCCGGCTGACGATACCCAGAGCAAACGCAAGCGCCCTCCCCCGGACGGGATGGCGCGGGGCGACTGGCGTGGGGTAGACTTGCGCAGGCTGTTTTCTGCTGATTCCGGACCCGCACAACCCATGCAACTTGCCATAGCCGCCCTTATCGCCCTGCTGCCGATCATCAACCCCTTCAGTACCGCCCCGATGTTCCTCGCCATCACCGAAGGGGACACCGACGCCGAACGCCGCGACCAGGCCCGCAAGGCGGTGATCTACATGATCTGCATTCTGGTGGCCTTCCTGATCGGCGGGAGCTTCATCATGAAGTTCTTCGGCCTGTCGCTGCCCGGCCTGCGCATAGCCGGCGGCATCCTGGTGGCCGGGGTCGGCATGCGCATGCTCTACCCCAGGGACGACGCCGGCCAGACGGCGGCGGAGCGACAGGAGTCCCGGCGCAAGCGTGATGTATCCTTCACGCCGCTGGCCATGCCCAGCCTGGCCGGCCCGGGGGCTATTTCCGTGACCATTGGTCTTACCTCGCTGGCCCGGGGCTGGCTGGACTTTATTTCCATCATCATCGGCATACTCCTCGCCGCTGCGGTGGTTTACATCACCCTGCGGCTGTCGACCCGCCTGGTACGGGTACTGGGAGTCAACGGTCTGCACGCCATGACCAAGATCATGGGCTTTCTGATCCTCTGTGTCGGCGTGCAGTTCATCGTCAACGGTGTGGTGGAAGTGGCCCAGAGCCCCGAACTGATCGAAGGCATCATCCGGGAGATAGATGCCGCGCGGGAAAAAAAGGCCCCATGAAACAGCTGCTCTGCACGCTGACCCTGCTGGCCAGCGTGCTCGCCTCAACCAGTGCCGTCGGCGCAACCATGCGCTGCAATGACGGCATCGTCTCTACCGGCGAGAGCACTCAGGGCGTGCTGGATAAATGCGGCGCGCCCTCCTCACAGGTTACCGACAGTCCCGCTATCGACGAGAACGGTTTTGTGGTGCGCGGTGCCGCCACGGTCAAACACTGGACCTATACGCCCCCGGGCGGCATACGCTATCAGCTGCGCTTTCTTGACGACAGGCTGGTGGAAATTCGCAGCAGGAGGGATTAATCAGCCTTGTTTGATCCGGCACGGCGCAGGGTGAGATTGATCCGCTGGCTACCCAATTGTGGGTGTGGCACATCGGCAAGCGGCAGCACGCCGTGAAAGCGCAACCGGTCAACGCCGCCCCATACTGCTACGTCCCCGTGCTGCAGCAGAGTTCGGGCCGGGCGATCGCTGCGGTTGTGACCGCCGAACAGGAAGGTGGCCGGCATACCCAGGGAAATGGAGACGATAGGCGCGCTGAAGTCCCTCTCATCCCGATCCTGATGTAGTCCCATGCGGGCGCCGGGAAGGTAGCGGTTGATCAGACAGGTGTCGGGCTGAAAGCTCTGGAACCCGGCACTGTCGGCGGCGCGCTGGGCCAGTTGCAGCAGACACTCGGGGATGACCGGCCAGGGCTGCCCCGTGGCGGGATCGATCGGGCTGTAACGATAGCCGAATTCGCTGCAAACCCAGCCCACATCGCCACAGGCACTGCTCTGAACCGACATGCGCCGACCACCCCGGGTCGTCATCTGACGCAGCGGTGACCGTTGCAGCACCCGCTCCAGGGCGGGCAACAGCGTCGCCAGCCAGGGCTCGGCAAAGCCGGGCAGCATGAAGGCCTGGGCGCCCATCGCCACCCGCTGCTGCGGCTGGTGAAACAGATCCTGAGTCCTCACTGCACCTCAACCAAGGTTCACCACCGCCCGGCCGGTCATGCTACCAGCGAGAATGGTATCAATATGGTCTGACAGCTGATCCAGCGTGATCTCCCGCTCCAGACGGCTGAGATCGGTCTTCCACTGCAGGGACAGGCGATCCCACATGGAGGCCTTGGCCACCAGCGGCTGCTCCACCGAGTCGACACCCAGCAGGTTGACGTTGCGCAGAATGAAGGGGAAGACACTGGCCTGGAATTGCCCCCCTGCGGTCAGGCCGCAGCAGGCAACACTGGCATCATAGCGCAGCGACTTGACCACATTGAACAGGATGTCGCCGCCCACGGTGTCCACCGCCGCGGCCCAGCGTTCTGCCAGCAGCATCTTGCCGGTACCGGACAGCAGCTCCTCCCGGCTGATCACCTCGCTGGCGCCCAGCCCGCGGAGGAAGTCGGCCTGATCGGTCTTACCGGTCATGGCCACCACCTCGTAACCCTGCTGAGCGAGCATGGCCACCGCAATACTGCCTACCCCACCGGTAGCGCCGGTAACCAGCACCGGCCCCGTGTCGGCGGTGAGGCCGGCCCGCTGGAGCTTGTCGATGCACAGACCCGCGGTCAGACCAGCAGTGCCCAGCACCATGCTCTCGCGCAGAGTCAGCCCCGCCGGGCGCTTCAGCACCCAGCCGGCAGGTACGCGGATGTACTGACCGAAGCCGCCCGGGGTATTCATGCCCAGGTCGTAGCCGGTGACTATCACCTCGTCACCGGGCACCAGCTCGGGCACCGCACTGGCCTCCACCACGCCGGCCGCATCGATCCCGGGGGTATGGGGATAGTGACGGGTCACGCCCCGGTTACCGCTGGCGGACAAGGCATCCTTGTAGTTCAGTGATGACCAGTGTACGCGGATCAGCACCTCTCCGGCGGGCAGCTCATCAATGCGGCGGAGCACCACGCGGCGGGTGAACTGCCCCTGCTCCTCGCTCACCAGCAGTGCCTTGAATTCGGACATGCAAAACTCCTCGTATTACAGACAGGGTGGCTGCCAGGCAGCACCGCGGATCGGCGGAGCTACCAGAAGCGCTGATTGTAGAGTCGGGACACCCAGGTCAGCAGCAGGCGGTCCAGCGCCGCTGACATGGTTGAGCTCAAGCGATCCTGCAGCTTCTTCGGACGATGGAAGTGCACTTCAAACACATCGGCCTGGCGGATGCGCTGGCTGATGTACTCATCACTGGTACGTATCTCGTCGGCCAGGGCTTTCTGCAGTGCCTCGGTACCGAACCAGACCTCGCCCGTGGCCACCTCGTCGACGTTGAGAACCGGTCGATAACGGGAAACGAATTGCTTGAACAGCCGATGGATGTTCTCCAGGTCCTCCTGGAACTTCTCCCGGCCCTTCTCGGTATTTTCACCGAACAGGGTCAGAGTGCGCTTGTACTCCCCGGCGGTGAGCATCTCGTAGTCCACATCATGCTTCTTCAACACACGGTGGAAGTTCGGCAGTTGCGCCACCACCCCGATCGACCCGAGCATGGCAAAGGGCGCCGCCAGTACCCGATCACCGATACAGGCCATCATGTAACCCCCGCTGGCCGCCACCTTGTCGACGCATACCGTCAGGGGCACCCCGGCATCTCGAACACGGGTCAGCTGCGATGCGGCCAGTCCATAGGCGTGCACCATGCCCCCGCCGCTTTCCAGGCGCAGCACTATCTCGTCCCGCGGGGTGGCCAGCTCCAGCACGGCGGTCACCTCATGGCGCAGACTTTCCAGAGCGCTGGCCTTGATATCACCATTGAAGTTGAGCACGAACACCTTGTCCCGATCAGCGCCGCCCTTGCTGCGGGCCCGGGCCTCCTGCTTGCGGCTCTTGTGCAGCGCCTTGAGCGCCGGCTTGTCGAGCACCGCCTGGCCCAGGCGATCGGTCATGTTCGCCAGTTGATCATTGAGCCGGGTCACCTGCAGTACCCCTTCCCCCCGACGCTGACGCCCCCTCAGGGAAGCCACCATTACCAGGATGATGAACACCACCACCAGCGCGGTCAGCGCCTTGGCTGCAAACAGTCCGTACTCGGCAAGCCACTCCACAGATATCTCCTTACAGGTTCACTGAATTGCAAGCATACCCCATGCGTCTTCTTCTGCAGACAGTGCTTCGCAGGGCGAATTCAAACGACCGTATGATTTTTGTTGACAGCCCGTTCACCCCGCCCTACCCTCTGACGAGTCACAAAACCGTGCATGCAACGGTACTGCCGTTGCCCAATGAAACATCCGATAAAGGAAGAGTCCATGACTACCGTTGCTGAAATCATCAAAAACATGGAAGGCAAGTTCAACCCGGCGGCCGCTTCCGGCCTGGACCTGACTTTCCAATTCAACATCGAGGATGATTCCAACTTTTACGCCGTGATCAAGGATGGCACCTGCAACGTTGCCGAAGGCGATGCTGAGGATCCGAACGTGACCCTGATCATGGATTCCGAGACCCTCAACGGCGTGATCACCGGCGAGACCGATGGCATGCAGGCCTTCATGGGTGGCAAGCTGCGCGCCGAGGGCGACATGATGCTGGCCCTGAAGCTGGGCGAGCTGTTCCCGGTCTGATCGACCCCGTCCCCGAAAACCGGAGCCAGGCTCCGGTTTTTTTATGCCCCGCCAACACGGTGCCTGATAACCCGGCCCGTTGGTTGGCAGCCAGCGGTCCCTGCAGTAGATTGACCGGCAAACCCGATTCAAGACAAGGACAAGCCCATGCAGAAAACCCAACTGTTTGATCTGGACGGCAAAATCGCCCTGGTTACCGGCGCCAGCCGTGGCATCGGCGAAGCCATCGCCCGCCTGCTCGCTCAGCAAGGTGCCCATGTGATCGTCAGCAGCCGCAAGATCGACGACTGCCAGCAGGTAGCCGACTCCATCGTCGCCGCCGGCGGTCAGGCCAGCGCCATGGCCTGTCACATCGGCGAAATGGAACAGATTACCGCCACCATCGAGGCGATCCGCAGCCAGTTCGGCAAACTCGACATCCTGGTCAACAACGCCGCCACCAACCCCTACTTCGGCAACGTGCTGGACACCGACCTGTCCGCCTTCCAGAAGACCGTGGACGTCAACATCCGCGGCTATTTCTTCATGTCCGTCGAGGCCGGCAAGCTGATGCGCGAGAACGGCGGCGGCGCCATCCTCAACGTCGCTTCGGTCAACGGTCTGGTTCCGGGCCTGATGCAGGGTATCTACTCCATCACCAAGGCCGCGGTGATCAACATGACCAAGGTCTTCGCCAAGGAGTGCGCCCAGTTCGGTATCCGCTGCAATGCCCTGCTGCCGGGTCTGACCGACACCAAATTCGCCTCGGCGCTGGTGAAGAACGACAGCATCCTCAAGCCGGCACTGCAGCGCATTCCCATGGCGCGCCCGGCTGATCCGACCGAAATGGCTGGTACCGTGCTGTATCTGGTGAGCGACGCCTCCAGCTACACCACAGGCGCGGCCATCAACGTCGATGGCGGCATGCTGTCCTGAGGCGTAAGGGCGCGCGCAGGCGCGCCCTTGACCCCATCGGCGAACGGATTTTCCGGAAAACCCGCCTACTCCAGCCCCTTCATGGCGTCCAGTGCCTGGGTGTTCATTGCCACCGGTGACAGACCGGTCACTCCTATCTCCACCGCAAAGCGCGCGCCATCGGCGATGGGCATGAAACGGATGGTGAAGGCATCGGCATACAGCCAGGAAAGATTCAGCTGATCAAGCCAGTGCCAGGCGTCACGCCAGGCGGGCGTACCATGCAGTGAGTGGCTCAGGCCCGAGCCCATTTCCTGTTGCTGTTCCAGGGTCAGATAGCGCCCTCTCAGCCGATCCAGCCGGTAGCCATCCTCCAGACCGAGCATGTGTGGCAGACCGCGCCAGCGCAATACCTGCACATCCAGCTCCCAGAGGTCCCCGTGCAGCGGCAGCGGCGAGCTCATCGCCGGTGCCAGATGAACCTCGTGCTGCTTGTCCGCCAGCTGGCGGAAGTCCAGGGTCGCTATGCGTGCGCCGTCGACGATGGGCTGAAACCGGGAGAATTCCCAGGCCAGCAGGGCGAGACCACCGCACAGCGCCAACAGTACCAGCAGGGCGCACCCCTTGAGCCAGCCCAGCAGCCACTCCAGGCGCCAGCCCAGACGCAGTGTGATGAACAGCAGAAGCAGGCCGAAGCAGCCTGTCAGCACCGCCAGTCCCAGGTATTGCATGTACGCTCCTTGTAGAAGATCAGGCCGGAACCGGCGGCTCCGGCTGGCCGGCCAGCCTGGCCAGGTAACAATCGATCAGCCACCGGGAAATGGTGCCCCGCGGGGGGATGGCCGGCAACTGGTCGACATGCCACCAGTGGGCCTCTTCAATCTCGCCGGGCTGCGGGACAATCTCGCCGCCGGCGTATTCGGCGTGGAAACCGAGCATCAGGGAATTGGGGAAGGGCCAGTTCTGGCTGCCGAGATACTCGAGGTTGCGCACGTCGATACCCACCTCCTCCATGACTTCCCTGCGCAGCGCCTCTTCCGCCGACTCGCCGGGCTCGATGAAGCCGGCCAGGGTACTGAAGAAACCGCTGCGGAAGTTGGGCGAGCGTGCCAGCAGCACCTCATTGCCACGGGTGACCAGCACTATGATGCAGGGGGCCAGCTTGGGGTATTGGCGGTTGCCGCACGCCGGGCACTCCATGGCCCGTTCATCGTCCCGCAGGTGGGTCCGTTCGCCGCAGCGTCCACAGAAGCGATGGGTGTCATACCAGATATCCAGCTGCTGGGCGACACCGAGCAGGCGGAAGGTGGTGTTGTCCACGTTGCCCAGCAGCCCGCGCAGCCCCTGCCAGGAAAGACCCGGCAGGTCGACCTGCTCCTTGACCCGCACAAGCCGGCAAGGACGGTCATCAACCAGCCCCAGGGTCACCTGATATTCGGCATCGCCCAGGTAGCGAGCCATGTCCGGATCATGCAGCAGGTTGCCCTGATAGATGGCAAAGGACTGCTCATGCCGAATCAGCACCCAGCCATCCGCCCCCGCTTGCGCAGAGAAGGATGAGGTAAACCGGGTGATCTTCTGCATCTTCAGCTGCCTACCTTGTATCCCAGTTCGGCGAGGCTTTCCTCCGCCAGGGCCAGTACATCGCCCTTGTTGACCGAGGAGCGCTCAGCCGACTCCAGATAGAACTCGATACTGGTCAGCGCATCGGCCAGCACTTCCAGTTTGGACTCCGCCGGGGCCTTGCTGCCATCGACCAGCGCTTCCTGAATGAAACGTGCCGCGGCACGAATGATCTCGGCTGCACGGGTCATGCCCAGGAAGATCAGGCCGCCGCGTACGGTTTCCAGTGTAGCGGGCACATTCATCAGGTGCATGCGGTCGTGGTCGGATTCGACGTAGGCGGTCAGGGCCCGGCGTGCCAGCGCCAGCCCTGCCTGGGACTCCTCGACCAGCACGATATGGGCTTCCTTGAGCTCCACCGGCGCGCTGTGCTGGTCATTGCCCAGCGAACCGATGACCTCCCCGGCGGTTTCCATGCGTGCCACCAGCAGCTCGGCATGCAGGACAGCATCGGCCACCAGCTCCAGGGTCTGGGTATCCCCGGGCTGCCAGCCTTCGAGCTGAACAGCAGCGTTGCGGATCTGCTCGGAGGTGGCGGGCATGTCGAGCACACTCAGTGTCTTCCACAGGCGCTGCAGGGAGGCATCCAGGGTTTCCAGCGCCTGATCGGTGTCGCCGGCATTGCGCGCCAGCAGGTCGAGCATGTCCTTGGTCGAGGTGATCTCTTCCTGCAGTGCTTCGGCCACCGAGCGCATGACGTCGGCGCCCGGCCCGCGCAGGCTTTCAAAGGCCTGCTTCAGACTGGCCTCGGTATAGCCGGGATCCGGCAGATTGATGGTGCGCCGCACTTCCTGGCACAACTCGCATTGCTCGCCGGCCAGCGCCACCAGATACAGCAGCTCAACCCGCAGCTGGGCGGTGCCCTGGGTCTCCGGCTGCCCGGCATACAGACGCTTGATCTCCCGGTCCAGACGGGAAAACAGCAGCTTGCGCTCGCGGGTCAGATCCAGGGGGGTCTTTTCGATGGCCTCAAGGGCTGCGGAGGCGATCCAGCTGAGGGTCGCCACATGATCATTCATGCGGGCTTCCCAGCGCTGCAGGGCACGCTTCTTGAGATTGATGCCGGCACCGGACTCGTGACGGATGACATCCAGCAGCCCCAGCTGGAACATCTGCCGCAGTCGCGCGAAGGTCTTGGGCTCAAGCATGTCGCGGGAGCCGTTGCGCAGTGCCGGCGGTACCCGGGCAGGATCCAGTGGATAGAAATAGCTTTCGGGAAGAGGCCTGATGTCCGGCCGATGCGAGCGCAGCTCGTTGATCAGCGGCAGCAGCAGCTCGGGACGCTCGCCCCCCTGCTGACGGCAGAAGTGCAGATAGCGGCGCAGCAGGAAGAGGCTGTTGCACAGGGCAGACAGGGGCGCGTTGAGCACATCACCTTCGTGGACCGGAATGTCGGTCGCCAGGGCAACCATCTCTTCCAGCAGCAGCGCCGCTCCGTGCAGCTCGATCAGATTCAGGGTTCCCCTGAGCTGCTGCAGCCCCTCGATGGCCTGCTGCAGCAGGTGACCACTGTCCCGCTGCTCGAGGAACTGCTGCAGCAGATCCTCCACTTCGCCTACGCTGACGAACAGCTCGTCCCTGACCAGATCAAGTGATGTAGCACCTGTTAACATCGCTTCAGTCTCCCTCATCCCTGCAATCAGACTGGATCTTCAGTCGGCAAACTCGGCCGGCTTCTTGCTCATGTGCGCAGCAACCGCCACCTTGAGATCTTCCGACTGGAGCATGGCTGCATTCCAGGTCGCTATGTAATTCAATCCGTCCGCCACGCTGTGGTCACGGCTGTAGCGGATCATTTCCTTGGTTCCGCGAATGGCTAGTGGTGACTTTGCAGCAATCTGCCGGGCTATGTCCATCACTCCTTCAAGGAGCGCGTCATGATCGGCAAACACCTGATTGACCAGGCCGATACGCGCCGCCTCTTCACCGTATACGGGACGCCCGGTATAGGCCAGTTCCCGCATGATGCCATCGCCTATCAGACGCGGCAATCGCTGCAGGGTTCCCACGTCGGCCGCCATGCCCATGTCGATTTCCTTGATCGAGAAGTGGGCATCCGGGGTGCAGTAGCGCATGTCACAGGCGGAAATCAGGTCGATGGCACCGCCAATACAGTAACCATGGACCGCCGCGATCACCGGCTTGCGGCACTCGTCGACGGCATTGAAGGCGCTCTGCAGCTTGAGGATGTTGCGACGGATACGCTCGGCGTTGCGACCGATGTCGGCGACCATGCTGCCGGCGGCCTGCGCCAGCATCTGCAGATCGATGCCCGCGGAAAAATTCCTGCCCACCCCGGAGATGACCGCCACACGCACGCTGTCGGTCCGATCAACCCAGTCGAACACCTCGACCATCTCGGTCCAGAAAGCCTCATCCATCGAGTTGGCCTTGGCCGGGCGATTGATCATGACATGGGCAATGGCGCCCTGCTGCTCCACCAGCAGCGATTGGTACTCACGCATGCGTAACTCCCTGACAAACTGCTTGTTCTTATCAAGTCATGCACTATATCAAGCATGGCCCCCGGCGGCATACCCGGGATTTGCTCCCCGTGCCTGTTCTGTGGAAAGTGCCGCAGATTCAGGCCTCGATCGCTTCCATCTGCCGCCACAAGGCAAAACCCGCCGCCTTCTCTATGGCAGCCAGACGCTGCTCGTGGGCCGCCAGCTCCTCCTCGGTCGCCCGCACCACCGGCAGCACCGGCCGTGACTGCGGGTCGAGGCGACGGATCTCCCCGGGCTGGTCGGAACTGCCCTCGGACCCCTGTCCCGCCAGTACCAGCGCCGTCTGGCCGCCGGTCATGATCAGATAGACATCCGCGAGAATCTCGGCGTCCAGCAACGCGCCGTGCAGCTCCCGCTGGGAGTTGTCCACCCCGTAGCGCTTGCACAGGGCGTCCAGGGTGTTGCGCTGTCCGGGATGCTTGTGCCGGGCCAGCAGCAGGGTATCCACTACCGAACAGTGGTCGGCCACGCAACCGTGACGGCCAAGCCGCTCCAGCTCGGCATCGATGAAGCCCACGTCGAACGCGGCGTTGTGGATCACCAGCTGGGCGCCGCGGATGAAGTCCATGAACTCGTCGGCCACGTCGGCGAACAGCGGCTTGTCCGCAAGAAACTCGTCGGAGATCCCGTGGACCTGGAAGGCGCCCTCTTCCACCTCCCGCTCGGGATTGATGTAGACATGGAAGTGCCGGCCGGTCAGGCGCCGGTCGAGCAGCTCGACACAGCCGATCTCGATGATGCGATGACCTTCCCTTACCTCGATACCCGTGGTTTCGGTATCCAGAACGACTTCACGCATTCACCGCACCCCCCTTCATCATGACCTCTTCCACTCCCCGGTTGGCCAGCTGGTCGGCCAGCTCGTTTTCCGGATGACCACTGTGGCCCTTGACCCACTGCCACTGCACATGGTGCTGACTGACCAGCTCATCCAGCTGACGCCAGAGATCGGCATTCTTCACCGGCTGGCGGCCAGCGGTTTTCCAGCCGCGCTTCTTCCAGTTGGGCATCCATTCGCAGACACCCTTCATCACATACTGCGAGTCGGTGGTCAGCCGGACATTGGCCGGGGCCTTCTTCAGGGCCTGCAGACCGCGGATGGCCGCCATCAGCTCCATGCGGTTATTGGTGGTCTGCGGCTCGCCGCCGAACAGGGTCTTCTGATATTCGCCCAGACGCAGCAATACGCCCCAGCCGCCCGGGCCGGGATTGCCCTTGCAGGCGCCGTCGGTAAATATCTCGATTACATGCGTCATGTCTTGTCCCGTTTGTGCGCCCGGCGGTTTCCTGCGACCAGCGGCGGCAGACCCAGGGCCGGAAAGGCGATGGTCCGCTGCCGGCGGGGTATCGCACCGAGGGTCTGCCTGCGGGCACGCAGGAAATAGAAGCCGCCCCCCGGCAGCTGGTGACGCTGCCCCCAGCTGTCCAGCCAGCTGAAACGCTCCAGCCAGGCGCTTGAATTCAGCGGCGGACGATAACATCCATCGACTCTTTTCTCCACCGCAAAACCCAGCAGTTCCAGCCAGTCCGTCAGCCGTGCCGGACTGATGAATCCGGCCTCGCTGAACCAGCCCCGACCGGCCAAATGGTTGACCCCCCAACAACTCCAGGGGTTGAAGCCGAACACCAGAAGATGTCCGCCGGCACGCACCGCCTGACTGGCTTCACGCAGCAGGCTGCGTGGCGACAGGCAGAAATCCAGGCCGTGGTGCAGCAATACCACGTCCAGTGAGTGGGGAGCGAAGGGCCAGCTCGTTTCGTCCACCGGCAGGCAGTCCGGACCGACCTGAAGGTCCAGGCGCCAGTGGTTGCGCAAGACCGAATGCTGCTCATCCAGCAGCCCCGGCAGCAGGCCATACTGCACCAGGTGCTGACCGAAGCATTTCTGCAGCTCCTGCTGCACTATGCAGCGCTCGCTGCTGAGCAGCATCTGGCCGGGAGCGCTGTCGAGCCACTGCCGAGCGACACAGATGAGCCTGAGCAGATCTTCCTGACTGATGGAACGGGATTGTTCGGGAATCTCCATGGGGCCTCCGGGTTGGCCTGGGCACGCCAACCTCCTATAAGATAGCTGCAACTACGATTCCGGAAAGCGAGCCTGTCATGCCGACCTTCATTGCCCTTCCCGCCTTTCAGGACAACTACATCTGGCTGCTG
>Ga0209075_1000714_pt1 | contig 32121 bp, 32 predicted proteins | sample Stecom2011_FD_187523 | JGI IMG/M metagenome (GOLD analysis project Ga0209075, IMG submission 187523) | Agricultural soil microbial communities from Utah to study Nitrogen management - Steer compost 2011 (SPAdes) (version 2) | ecosystem: Environmental > Terrestrial > Soil > Agricultural land...
GGAGGGATGTTAAGGGACAGCGGGGTAAAGGCTTTAATCCATTGAGCGCGCACGTGCAAGGTTCCAAATAATAGAGCTGATATACAAAAACAACGGCACATAAGGTGCCGTTGTTGAAGGGTTATGGGGTATGTGAGTAATCCGTAGTCGCTAGGCCTGCAAAGCAATTTGCTGGGCTAAGTGCTCAGGCAGACAGGCGCGCCCGGTTTCTTGCTCAACACGTTTTGCCGCTTCTGGATCATCAGCAAAAGGCAGCATTGAGGCTTGCTCCATGTCCAACAGACTCATGTGCTTGAAACTCCAGTAGCCTGCCGCGATAAGAACAATGCTTAAGATAATAGGCATCAGTTACACCTCCGCAGTTTGTGCTTCATTGAGATGCTGTTGGACGGACTGCTGTGCAGGTCGACGCAAGGTCAGCCAGGTATTAACCACCATCAGCAGCATGCCGAGAACAAACAATGAACCGCCAATTAAGCGTGCGATATAGCCGGCATGGGAGGCTTCGAGCACTTCAACAAAGGAGTAAGACAGCGTGCCGTCGTCGTTAATCGCACGCCACATTAAACCTTGAGTCAGACCGTTGACCCACATCGCTGCGATGTAAATTACTGTACCGGCGGTAGCCAACCAGAAGTGCACGTTAATCAAACGGGTGCTGTACATTTGCGCATGGTCCCAGAGTTTTGGAATCATGTGATAGAGGCTACCGAAACTGATCATCGCCACCCAGCCTAGAGCGCCGGCATGCACGTGACCAATAGTCCAGTCGGTGTAATGCGACAGTGAGTTGACGGTTTTGATCGCCATCATCGGGCCTTCAAAAGTCGACATACCGTAAAAGGCCAAAGCCACGACTAAGAAGCGCAAGATTGGGTCGCTGCGTAATTTATGCCAAGCGCCAGACAGGGTCATCATGCCGTTAATCATCCCACCCCAGCTGGGTGCGAGCAGGATAATTGACATCGCCATACCGAGGCTTTGCGCCCAGTCAGGCAACGCGGTGTAGTGTAGATGGTGCGGGCCGGCCCAGATATAGATCGAGATAATCGCCCAAAAGTGCACGATGGATAAACGGTAAGAATAAATCGGACGATTGACCTGTTTCGGTACGAAGTAATACATCATGCCGAGGAAGCCGACTGACAGAATAAAACCAACTACGCTGTGACCAAACCACCATTGCACCATGGCGTCAGTAGCGCCTGAGTAGAGCGGATAGGATTTCAGTAGAGTCACCGGAATCGCTGCGTGGTTAATGATATGCACCATCGCAGTGACAATAATAAACGCCCCATAAAACCAGTTGGCGACATAAATATGTGAGGTTTTACGCTGCAAAATGGTGCCAAAAAACAACCAAGCATAAGTGACCCAGAGCACCGTCAAGGCAATCGCGAAAGGCCATTCCATCTCTGCATATTCTTTAGTGGTGGTGTAACCGAGCGCATAACTGATCACTGTGGCAATGAGCATCGCTTGCCAGCCCCAAAAAAACAGACTGGCGGCAGTGTCTGAGGGCAGACGTGCATAACAGCTGCGCTGGACAATATAAAAAGAGGTGGAGATCAGTGCACAGCCACCAAAAGCGAAAATCACCAAGTTGGTGTGAATCGGGCGGATGCGACCAAAACTGGTCCAAGGAAGATTAAAGTTCAGTTCTGGCCAGACCAGTTGAGCGGCGATAAACGCGCCCATACTCATCCCTATTAGCCCCCAAATTAAGGTGGCAATGGTGAATTGGCGAACGACTTTATAGTTGTAGGCTTGAGCCTGCTGAGTTGCAGTGTTCATAATACGTTTAGCGCAGGTGCTCGGGCACTGAGCAAAGAGCTTGAACAGCAACGAGCAACGCCATCCTCCTTAAGTGTTGAAGATGTCTGCTGTGATGAGGCCACAATGATGTGACGCAGCACTCGGCAGTTGACTTAAATCAATAAGGCTATGCTAGGGCGCTACTTGTTTGTAATCCAATGAATATTATTGAATGTTAATATCATTATTATTGCACTAAAAGGCTTCGCTTCGAGTTTTTGCGCAATAAGGGACAATGTGTCTGGCACCGGCGTTTGTGGCGAGGGGTTGAACCTGACAGCGCAGGCTTATTGTTCTTCGGTTACCCAAGTGCCTTGGCTTTGCTGTTCACAGGCTGGCTTGAGATAGAGCGCATCGGTTGCTACGCCGTAATAGTAAATGTCTTGCTGGTAAGGCACACCTACTGATTGTGCACTACGGCAGATACCAAATGAGCCGCTGGGACAGTCATCAACAAAAGTGACGGTGGTTTTTTGTCCTTTTAACTGTGGTTGGCAAAAACCCGTCTTAAACAGCTGCTCAGGAATGTTGTTGTTTTGCTGGCAAATTTTCACTTCAACTTGCTCATTTACCGATTCAATAATGCAGGCTTGAGCCAAAATATTTTGGCTAATCAGTAATAGCAAAAAGGCATAACAAGCGCGCATTAAAAGCTCCAAGAGGGTGAATAAGCTGAGCCATCTTAACCAAGCTATTGATTAAGGTGAAGTGCTGCGCATGGATAATACATTTTTGTTAAGGTGACGCATTCTTTTAGCATTTCCCGAGTGAGTCTTGGCCTATGTTGCAGCACATTCCTACCCATGTGATTTCAGGTACTTTGGGCGCTGGTAAAACCAGTGTTTTGCGCAGCTTGCTGGCGCAGCGTCCAGAGCATGAGCGCTGGGCGGTATTAATCAATGAGTTTGGTGAGATTGGTCTGGATAGCGCGTTACTCGATGGCGAGCAAGAGGGAGTTAGTTTTACTGAAGTGGCCGGCGGCTGTGTCTGCTGCGTCAATGGTGTGCCGTTTCAAGTGGCTTTGGTGCAACTGCTGCGCAAAGCTAAGCCTGATCGTTTGTTTATTGAACCATCGGGTTTGGGGCATCCATTGCAGTTAGTTGAGCAGCTACGAGATGTGCCATGGTTGGATGTGTTGGCGGTACAGCCGCTAGTGTTGGTGCTGGATGGCCAGAAAGTTGTCAGCGATAGCGCATTGGCTGCCATTGAGCCCGCTTTGTTGGCGCAAACCGGTTTATTGCTGGTGAATAAATGCGATGGCATGACTGCTGAGCAAGAGCAGCGCTGGCAGCAAGCCGCTGCGCCACTGCCAGTGCTCTGTACGCGTCAAGGCCAGCTTGCTTATCAGATACTGCCAGGCCATCAGCAGCAAGCGGGGCAGACTGCGGTGGATGGTTTCGCGCCAAGCCGTGTCGCTACGGGAGTGCTTTGGCGTGATCCGCAGCAGCCGATCTGTTCAGTTAATGCACAAGCAGATGGCTGGAGTATTGGCTGGCGCTGGCATCCCTCGCAACAGTTTGAGTTGATGCGGGTACAAATGTGGTTGCTGCAGATGCCTTGGCGGCGAGCTAAATGCGTGTTGCATACGAATGCCGGTTGGCTATCGGGGAATGCCTTGGATGGACAAAGTATCCATTGGCAAAACAGTGAATGGCGTAAAGACTCGCGCTTGGAATTGATCTTTACTGAGGCGCAAGATCAACAGCGTCTAAGCGCCGAGCTAGCCGCTTGTCGTGTGATCCTGTAATTTACCCTGAAAATAATTAGGAACAACTCCCGCATGAACTTACAGCCATGGGCATATACCACCTCAGCACAGATCACGTTACGCGGCTGGCACAGTATTCCGTCAGGTAAGCCAGTCTTGCATTTTTTGCATGGTAATGGTCTGTGTGGGCGTGTGTATGAACCAATGCTAGAGCGCTTAAGTGCTGATTTTGATTTATGGCTGTGTGATATCCAAGGGCATGGCGACAGTGATGCCGGTGCGCGTTTTCTGGGTTGGAATCGTAATGCTGAGTTGGCTGTCGAGGCCTTTCAAGCGCAGCGCAGTCAATTTGGCAATGCCTCTGTGTATGCAGTGGGACATAGCTTTGGCGGCGTGTTAACCAGCTTGATTATGGCGCGGCATCCGCAGTTGTTTAAGTGTGCGGTGCTGCTGGATCCGGTGATTTTTACCCCAGGTTTACAAATCTTTATCAAAACCACTGAGCGCCTGCGCTTTAATGGGTTTAATGCTCTTGCAAAGAAAACCGCAGTGCGTCGTATGCATTGGCCTGATCGACAGTCTGCTTATGCCAGCTTAACCGGTCGTGGCGCTTTTAAAGGTTGGACGACAGAAGCGCTGACAGCTTTTGTTGATCATGCTCTGCGCCCCGGTGATCAAGACGGCGTGCAGTTAAAATGCTCACCGCAGTTGGAAGCGACTATTTTCAGTTCCGCGCCCAATGCTTTATGGCGCTCTTTGCGGCAGGTGCAAGCGCCAGTATTGATGATGTATGGCGCGGACACTTTTCCTTTTGTGATTAAGTCCGCCGCGCTGTGGCGCAAAAGCAATAGCAATCTGCTGACTGAACAGGTGCAGGGCGGGCATTGCTTTATGCAGCAATACCCTGAAGTAGCAGCGCAGCGAGTGCGTGAGTTTTTAAGCGCCGATTAAACTTGACCGTATTGCTGACCCTGTTTCAGCCAACGCTCTAACAGTGGACTGACATGGTTTGGCCATTGTTCGAGCAACTGGCAAGCAGCATCGCGTACCGCCGGCAACAGCGGTGCGTCACGCATCAAATCTGCCACTTTAAATTGCAGTAAACCAGTTTGCCGGGTGCCAAGCATTTCGCCGGGACCGCGCAGCTCTAAATCTTTTTCAGCAATAATAAAACCGTCATTGGTTTCCCGCATAATCGCCAAACGTTCGCGGCCAATTTGCGACAGCGGTGCATGATAAAGCAGTACGCAGTGACTGGCGGTGCTACCGCGGCCTACGCGGCCACGCAGTTGGTGCAATTGCGCAAGACCTAAGCGCTCTGGATTCTCGATAATCATTAAGCTGGCATTGGGCACATCAACGCCCACTTCAATCACCGTGGTGGCAACCAACAGCTGCAATTCGCCACGCTTAAAGCTATCCATCACCTGAGCTTTCTCGGCGGGTTTCATCCGGCCATGAATCAGCCCGACTTTTTGTCCGACCAGGGCTAAGGTTAGATCCTCAAAGGTGCTTTCTGCGGCTTGGCAGGTTAGCTCTTCCGATTCTTCAATCAGGGTGCAAACCCAATAGGCTTGGCGACCTTCTAAACAGGCGGCACGCACCCGCTCAATCACTTCCGGGCGGCGTGTATCACTGAGCACTAGGGTGTTAACCGGGGTGCGTCCCGGCGGCAACTCATCCAGTACGGAAGTGTCGAGATCAGCGTAGGCGCTCATGGCTAAGGTGCGTGGGATCGGGGTGGCGGTCATAATCAACTGGTGCGGACTGTACAGACCATCGACACCTTTCTTACGTAAAGCAAGGCGCTGCTGCACACCGAAGCGGTGCTGCTCATCAATAATTGCCAAAGCCAAGTTGTGGAACTGCACTTCATCTTGAAATAAAGCATGGGTGCCGACCACCATCGGTACGCCGCTGGCAATCTGCGCTAAAGCACTGCTACGCGCTTTGCCTTTGAGTTTGCCGGCCAACCAAGCCACTTCAATATTTAGCGGCGCGAGCCATTTGCTGAAGTTGATAAAATGCTGTTCGGCAAGAATTTCTGTCGGTGCCATCAAGGCAACTTGATAGCCAGCTTCCAGTGCTTGCAAAGCGGCGAGGGCGGCGACTACGGTTTTACCAGCACCGACATCACCTTGTACCAGGCGCAACATGGGTGCGTTTTGGCTCAGATCCCAAGCGATTTCAGCACCAACTCGTTGCTGCGCGCCGGTTGGGGTAAACCCAAGATTCTGCAAAAAAAGCTGCGGCAGTTTCGTTGCGAGCGGCAGTTGCGGCGCGCGCTGCTGGCGCAGACTTTCTCGCACACGCTGAATGGACAGTTGATGGGTAAGCATTTCTTCAAAGGCCAAACGCTGTTGCGCCCAATGCACACCTTCAGCCAGCTCTTCGAGGTCGGCATCCGGTGGCGGTTGATGCAAATAACGAATCGCCTGGTCCAGTGCGCCGAGTTGGTATTCGGCAATCATTGCAGGCGGTAGCCAGTCCGGTAAGCTGCGCGCATTTAAGTAGCCTAGAGCTTGCACGCACAGGTCTCGTAAACGTTGCTGGGTCAGACCTTCGGTGGTGGGGTAAATGGCCGTGAGCGTGGCTTGCAGTGGTTGTTCTTCATTGGGGTTATGCACGCGGTATTCTGGATGATAAATCTCCAGACCGGTTGCGCCAGGCCGCACTTCGCCATAACAACGCACCTGCACACCTTTTTCTAGGGCGTTTTTTTGCGCCATGCTGAAATGGAAAAAACGTAAGGTTAAACCGCCGCTACCATCTTGAATGCGCACCAACAAGCTACGGCGTTTGCCCATCATCACATTAGCGGCCATTACTACGCCTGCCACTACCGCATCTTGGCCAGGGCGCAGCGCACCAATTGGCGTGATGCGGGTGCGATCTTGATAGCGTGATGGTAAGTGAAACAGCACATCTTGCAAGTTTTCTAAACCGACTTTGGCCAGTTTTTCCGCAACCGCCGGACCGACACCTTTAAGTACGGTGATCGGGGTGTGCACCAGTAAATCTGTCATGCTTACTGCTCGTGTTGGGCTTGTGCGGCATCGCACTGACGAATGGCATCCATCAGTACATCAATGGCTTTCGGGCGCGGAAAAGTGGCGCGCCAGGCAATGGCGACAGTGCGCGTCGGAGCTGGCGCAGTAAAGGGGCGTACCGCAATCACGCCTTCAGCATAACGGTGATTGTCCACCGCCGATAATGGTAAGACCGAGACACCAAGACCTGATGCAACCATGTGACGGATGGTTTCTAAGGAGCTGGCTTCTACCGTTGTATAGCGGTTTTCGGGATTACCCATTTGCGTGGTGGGGCAGGCTTCTAAGACTTGATCACGGAAACAATGGCCCTCGCCTAAGAGCAGTAAGCTTTTATCGTTGAGCATGTTGCTATCGATGCTGTCGCGTTGCGTCCATGGATGTTCAGCTGGCAACAAGACGCAAAAAGGTTCTTCGTAGGCAGACTTAGTCAGTACATCGGCATCCTGATAAGGCAGCGCGATAATGATTACATCCAACTCACCATTGCGCAGTTTGTCGCGCAAAACATGAGTGAAGTTTTCTTCAATGTACAGCGGCATTTCGGGGGCGCTGCGGTGCAGTAACGGTATCATCTGCGGGAATAAATAGGGTCCCACGGTGTAAATAGCACCGACCCGCAAAGGTGCGGTCAGTTGATTCTTGCCAGCTTGAGCTAACTCACGAATGGTTTGTGCTTGCTCTAGAACGCGCTGCGCTTGCGCAACAATCGCCTCACCAACTGGCGTGACCCGCACCGCACTTTTGCTGCGCTCAAAAATCAGTACACCTAAATCTTCTTCGAGGTTTTTTACCCCCACTGAAAGTGTTGGCTGGCTGATATGACAGCGTTCAGCTGCGCGACCAAAATGCTGAGTTTGTGCTAAAGCGACGATGTAGCGTAATTCGGTGAGGGTCATAGCCATATTCCATTAGGATTGCCGTTAGCATAGCTGCTACATTAAATTGTGACCAATAATTCTCATGCTTAGCTTAATTTTGGAGTCAATCGGAATGCACAAAGACTTGCGAGTGGTGATGGTCGGCTGCGGTGATATTGGCAGTCGTGTGGCTTTGTTACTTTATCAACAAGGTTGCACAGTGCATGGTTTACGCCGTAATCCGAGCAAATTGCCTGCTGCTATTGTGCCGATTGCCGCCGATCTAAGCGATCCACAATGCCCAGCTGACTGGCCGCAGCAGCCAATTGATTATGTGGTTTATGTGATGGCGGCGCAGAGTATGACCGAGGCCGGCTATCAGCAGGCTTATGTGCAAGGTCAGCAGCATGTGTACAGCTGGCTGGCGCAAAATCAGCAGCAACCCAAGCGGGTGATTTTTGTTTCCAGCACCAGTGTCTATGGTCAGAGCGATGACAGCTGGGTTGATGAGCAATCGCCGACTGAGCCTAAGCGTTGGTCAGGGCAGATTATGCTAGACGCTGAGCAGTACGCGCTGAGTAGCGGCCATCCTGCGACGGTGGTGCGCTTAAGCGGTATTTATGGTCCTGATCGTAATATGCTGATTCGCCAAGTGCGCGATGGCTATCACGCGCCAGACTTGCATCACTTCACCAACCGTATTCATGCCGATGATGCGGCGTCTTTGATTGCTACTGTGGTGCTGGCTGATGCGCAAGGGCAAGCGGTCGAGTCAGTCTATGTTGGTGTGGATGATGCGCCGGTGGAATTAGCCGAAGTGGTGACTTGGTTGCAGCAACAGTTACAGGTCAGCAGTGTGGCTGGCTTAGCGTTGCAGCGCCGCGCGGGCAGCAAGCGTTGCAGTAATGCGCGGGCGCGCGCCTTAGGTTGGACGCCGCAATACAGCAGTTTTCGCGAAGGGTATGCGCTGCAACTGGCCAACCTACAAGATTAGACGCTGCAGCGCGCAGCAAGGCTTAACCTAAATACAATACCGCATCCATTTCCACGCAAGAGTTGCGTGGTAATGAAGCGACACCCACCGCCGCGCGGGCAGGATAAGGCGCGCTAAAGTAACGGCCCATAACTTCGTTGAGTGCGGCAAAGTTGTCCAAGTCAGTTAAAAAAATATTCAGCTTAACGATGTCATTTAATGAGCCACCGGCCGCTTCAGCCACTGCTTTTAAGTTCTCAAACACTTGTACGGTTTGCTGTTCAAAGCCTTCAACCATTTCCATGGTGGTCGGGTTCAGCGGAATCTGCCCAGACAGGTACACAGTGTTTTCAACACGTACTGCTTGTGAGTAAGTGCCAATCGCGGCAGGGGCGTTTTCAGTGCTGATAATGGTCTTGCTCATAAGGTACTCCGTTATTTAGAAAGCCCGCACGCCAGGCCACCACAGCAGCCCAAAGGCGTACGCTATAAAATGGGTTAAGCGCGCATGCGGGTAATACGAGAGACACCAGCAAGGCCGCGTAACTTACGAATAATTCGGGCTAAATGCACGCGATCACGCACGCTAATACCCAGTTGAATGACGCTAATGCGGCCGTCACGCTCATCAACATTGATCTTATCAATGTTGGCATCGGCTTCACTGATGGTGCCAGCCAGTAGGGCGATTAGCCCACGCTGATGGGCCAACTCAATGCGCAGTTCAACATTGAATTCGCTATCAATGTCTTTGGCCCAGGTCAGCGGGATGCATTTTTCAGGGTTGTTGCGCAATTCACTGATATTTTTACAACTGTCACGGTGCACCACCATGCCTTTACCGGCAGATAAATGGCCGACAATTAAGTCGCCAGGAATTGGTGTGCAACAGCGCGCATAGTTGAGGACCAAACCTTCGGTGCCGCGAATCACCAGTGGACCGTCAGTGGCCAATGGATTGGCGGCTGATTCTTCGGTCGACAATAAGCGTCGGGCAATCACGTGAGCGGTACGGTTACCTAGACCAATTTCTTCAAGTAAATCATCGCGCTCGTCTTGATGGTTTTCTTTGAGTAGCGCTTGTAAACGCGCTTCAGAAATATCTTCATAGCGTACGCCAAGATTATCCAAAGCCTTGCTCAGTAAGCGCGCGCCTAAACTGACCGACTCTTCACGGCGTTGTTGTTTCAAAGCATGGCGAATATGGGTGCGTGCTTTACCGGTGACGACAAAATTCAGCCAATTGGGATTAGGCTGGGTATTGGGCGCGCTAATGATTTCAACCGTGGCGCCACTTTCCAGTGCTTGCGAAAGCGGCGCAAGGCGTCGATTCACTCGGCAAGCAATGCAGGTATTGCCCACATCCGTGTGCACGGCATAGGCAAAGTCGACCGGCGTTGAGCCTTTTGGTAGCTCCATGATGCGGCCTTTGGGGGTGAACACATAGACTTCATCAGGGAATAAATCGATTTTTACGTTTTCAATAAATTCCAGCGAGTTACCGGCGTTTTGCTGCAACTCTAATAAGCCTTTAACCCATTGACGCGCGCGCGCGTGGTTATTGCGACGGCCATCTTCTTCGGTTTTGTACAACCAATGCGCAGCAATCCCGTTATTGGCCAGTTCTTCCATTTCTTTGGTGCGGATTTGAATCTCAATCGGCACACCGTGCATACCAAACAAAGTGGTGTGCAGGGATTGGTAACCATTGGCTTTGGGAATCGCAATGTAGTCTTTAAAACGGCCAGGAAAAGGCTTGTAGAGATTATGCACAGCGCCCAATACGCGGTAGCAGGTGTCGACTTTATCGACGACGATGCGAAACGCGTAGACATCCATGATCTCGGCGAACGCTTTGCGCTTGCCACGCATCTTTTGATAAATGCTGTACAGGTGTTTTTCGCGGCCGCTGACTTCCCCAGGTAATCCTTCGCGCTCTAAACAATGAGCGATGGATTCTTGGATCTTTTGCACGATTTCTTTGCGATTGCCCCGTGAGTTTTTAACCGCAGACTGGATGCGTGCAGCACGCATCGGGTACATGGCTTTAAAGCCAAGGTCTTCGAACTCAGCATAAATGCGATTCATCCCCAAGCGATTGGCGATGGGTGCATAAATCTCTAGGGTTTCTTTGGCAATGCGACGGCGTTTTTCTGCATTCAGCGCGCCGAGGGTGCGCATGTTGTGTAAGCGGTCGGCCAACTTCACCAAAATCACGCGAATATCGCGAGCCATGGCCATGGCCATTTTTTGGAAGTTTTCTGCTTGCGCTTCGGCTTTGGTGCCGAACTTCATTTGCGTTAGCTTGCTGACTCCGTCGACCAATTCGGCAACGCTGTCACCAAATTGTGCGACGAGAGCTTCTTTGGGAATACCGGTATCTTCAATGACATCGTGCAACATGGCCGCCATCAAGCTTTGATGGTCCATGTGCATGTCTGCCAAGATGGTGGCTACCGCCAGCGGGTGAGTCACATAATGCTCACCGCTACTACGCAATTGACCATCGTGGGCTTGCTCGGCGTAATAATACGCACGGCGCACCGCATTGACCTGGTCGCTGCTCAGATATGTTGATAATTGCCCAGATAGGCGATCTAAAGCAGGCATCGCTCACCCCCTAATAGCAATTGATCCTTCTTCGTGCAGCAAGCGACCTGCAAACCCATTAGCGAGCGTCGTTGGCGTTGTCGTCAAAAGCTGCAAATAAAGGTTCTTCAACACTGATCGCTTCTTCTGCCGCAATCACTGCGTCAGTGATCAAGCCAGCAGCAATTTCACGCAACGCCAGAACAGTCGGCTTATCATTTTCCACAGGCACTTTAGGCTCTTTACCACCGGTCGCTAATTGACGCGAACGCTTGGTGGCCAGCATAACTAAAGCAAAACGGTTTTCAACGTTTTCTAGGCAATCTTCAACAGTAACGCGAGCCATGGTATTCCTCACAGAAAAAAACAGCGCCGTAAGTGGCGCATAAACAAATACAGTTTAAAAAATAACCCATAACAAATAAAGCTATAGGCTTAACTAACTGACACAGATGTTCCTATCGTAGCAGGTCGCAGAGGAGTTGTGTGTGACGTTTTTGTTGGCTTTCAAGCCGCAATTGGTTGGCGCGGAAAATCGCTTTTAAATCGTCTAGGGCAGTGGCGAACTGATCGTTGATCACAATGTAGTCATATTCAACGTAATGACTCATTTCAGCGATGGCTTGCTGCATGCGTAAATCGATCACATCGTCAGCATCTTGGCCACGATTATGTAAGCGCTGGCGCAGGTCTTTATGGGTTGGCGGTAAGATAAAAATGGACTTAGCGTCGGGCACCAGCTTGCGTACTTGCTGTGCACCCTGCCAGTCAATTTCCAAAATCAGGTCATAGCCTTTAGCTAAGGTCTGTTTTACCCATGAATGCGAAGTACCGTAGAGGTTGCCAAACACTTCTGCATGCTCGAGAAAATCGCCTTGCTTGAGCATCTCGACAAAATCTTCGCGCGCAGTGAAGTGGTAGTTGACCCCATCAACTTCGCCGGGACGCATTGCACGGGTGGTATGTGACACGGAAACCCGCACTTGCGCCATGGTATCGATCAGAGCTTTAACTAAGCTTGTTTTTCCCGCACCGGAAGGGGCAGAGACAATATAAAGCGTGCCAGTAGTGGTCATGCAGTACCTATAAAAAGTCAAAATGCCGCTGCGACAGATCTTGCTGATGCTGCAGAGGTTTCCCTACAGCTCGGCAATTCTGCATGCTAAAGAAGCGACACATCACAAATGAATGCATCTATTCTAACAGTAATTAGCGTGCCGCTTCATCTGCAATTGTTTGACTGTGCGCAGCTCTACTTTTGTCTTACTGCTTGAGCACTATGGCTTGAGTTTTTAACGCTGCTCTCGGCCTGCTCTGCATGCTCAACAAAAATCAGTTGGTCGCGAGCAAATCCCAGCTCTGTAATGCGTTTGAGCAGACGCTGTTGTTGTGCTGCATCAATCTGTGGGGTTCTTGCGAGTAACCACAAATAGGATTTGTTGCTGCTGGTAATCAGCGAGTACTGATAGTTTTCGTCTAAATCAAAAATAATATAGGCGGCATAGAAAGGGCCAAAGAACGATACTTTTAAATAAGCAGTGTGCTGGTTTTCAACAAAATAGGCTTTACCTTCGGCTTCTGCCCATTCTTGTTCGGCTTCTTTAAAGCCACGGTTGATAACCTTGATGCCGCCATCGTCACGCAGGCTGTATTCTGCAGTCACCTGCTGCATGCCACGCTCAAAAGAATGGTCAAGGCGTGCAATTTCGTACCAAGTACCGAGATAACGCTCTGCCTGAAAGTTTTTAACTGGCTCAATGCCTTCAGGAATCGAGACGCAGCCAGATAACAGCAGGATAAAACCGATAAGAAAATAGCGCATGGGTTGGACTCCTCGTCCTGCGGTCTGCAGAACTTTATCTATTTGCTTGATAATAGTTATACAAAAATATCTAGCGTACAAGAATAAATCTATGCATGATGGCTGTGTGTATAAGTATTTGCGCAGTTGTTGACCTTTATTTGGCTGTTTGTACCGTTTAACTGTTAGATCAGACCATGAAAAAAGCCCATTTGCCGGAAAAGACCTGTCCTGTTTGTCTGCGCTCTTTTACCTGGCGCAAAAAGTGGGAAAAAGCATGGCCCGAGGTTAAGTATTGTTCTAAACGCTGTGCAGGACAGCGCTCATTATTAGGTATGCAGCATGACTAAAAGCTATCAGCGCTTACGTTTGATTCTTGGTGATCAACTCAATGCCAGCCACTCTTGGTTCAAAGATAAAGATCCTGACACGCTGTATTTAATTGCCGAATTACAGCAAGAAACCAATTACGTTGTACACCATGTACAAAAAATCTGTGCTTTTTTTGCTGCGATGCAGCAGTTTGCGCAAGCGCTGAACAATGCAGATTTTAATGTTGTGCATTTGACCTTAGATGACACGCAAAGCTTTGTAGACTTACCGAGCCTGCTTGAGCATTTTATTGCACAGCATCAGATTCAGCAGTTTGAGTACCAACTGCCGGACGAATACCGTTTGCGTCAACAGCTGGCTGACTTTACTGCTCAGCTCAGCATTCATAGCCAGAGCTACAGTACTGAGCATTTTTATTTAACTGAGCAAGAGCTGCACAAAAACTTCAGCGCCGGCAAACCACATCGTATGGAAGCGTTTTATCGCAAGATGCGTAAAAACCTGCATATCCTCATGGACGCTGAAGGCAACCCAGAAGGCGGGCAGTGGAATTACGATGCTGATAATCGTAATAAACTAAAAGCCAGTGACTTAGCCTGCGTGCCGCAGCCGTTGCTGTTTAGCAATGATGTCAGCGAGATTCTCGCGCGTCTTGAGCGGCATCAGATCAAAACCATGGGTCGTGCTGCGACATCTTTGCTCTGGCCGGTGAATCGCCAGCAAGCCAAAGAGTTGCTGGATTATTTTTGCCGTTATGGCTTGCCACGCTTTGGTCAGTTTCAAGATGCGATGACCTGTCAGCTCAACCAGCTGGAAGGTGACAATCAGTGGAGTTTGTACCATTCGCGTCTATCCTTTGCGCTCAACAGTAAAATCATCAGCCCTAAATTAGTGGTGGATAAGGTCATAGCGCATTACCGCACGCAACAAGAGCAATTACCCAGCGGCGAGCCACAGATTAATCTGGCTCAGGTAGAAGGCTTTATTCGACAGATTCTCGGTTGGCGTGAGTTTGTCCGCGGGATTTATTGGGCCAATATGCCGGAATACGCAAGCCGCAACGCTTTGTCGGCAACGCGCTCGCTGCCTTCATGGTTCTGGACAGGCACAACCCAAATGAACTGTATGAAGCATGCCATTGAGCAATCCTTGGACTATGCCTACGCCCATCATATTCAGCGTTTAATGATTACCGGTAATTTTTGCTTACTGGCTGGAATTGATCCTGATGAGGTTGATGCTTGGTATTTAGGTGTATATATCGATGCGCTAGAGTGGGTAGAGATGCCCAATACGCGCGGCATGAGTCAGTTTGCTGACGGCGGTATTGTTGGCTCAAAAGCCTATGCTGCCAGCGGTAATTATGTGAAAAAGATGAGTGACTATTGTGGTTCTTGTCACTACCAAGTGGCGAAAACCACTGAAGCGGATGCTTGCCCACTCAATTCGCTGTATTGGCGCTTTATTCATCAACAGCAACAGCTGCTGGGTAATAACCCAAGGAATGCCATGGTGTACGCCAATTGGCAGAAAAAGACCGCTGAGCAACAGCAGGCTATTTTGACTCGAGCAGAGCTGTATTTAAACGCCATTGAACAACTGTAAATGGCCAGTTAACGAGGTAGCGGTTCATCGCTCGAGGGAATGTGAATGCACTCCGGGGTGTCATCGTGTTTGAGGCGACGGCGTAAATAGGCGCCTTCCTTGGTGGCGACTAAGCGTTTAGCTTCAGGCACAAGGATTTGCGCGACAGTGACGTTGTTGATCTGATGATGTTTGATGGTGACTCGCAAAGCAGGCGAGGTGTTGTCGGCAACCAACTGAGTGAGCTGGACACTATCTTGGTGACGGGGATGTAAACCACTGGCGCTGCCATCGTCTTCGACCCCAAGCCACAGTTCTCCACCTTGTGTATTGGCGAGACAGGTCAAAGCTTCAATCAGTTCGCGATCAGGGTAGCCGTTGCGATCGCTTTTAAATTCTACAGTCATGCTTTCTGTTGAGGGAAGAATGATTGGCACGGCATCAACCTTATCTGTCATTGATTGCAGAGAGTGGTTCTAACAGCGGCCAGCTTAGCAAAAACCTAAGCTCGATTGCAGGTGTTGCTGCAAGGCAGTTTTATGTTGCGGCTGCTGTAGGGTATTGGACAGTTTATAAATAATGGTGTGAGGAGCGTGCTGTGAATCAAATTAACCCTAAAAAACTACTGCACAGTAAGTGGACGGCGGTGCATCCAGTCAATAAAGAAAAACACTTCTTGGTCACCGAAATGGAGTTTGATGAAGAGGGCAATGTTATCCATTGCTTGCTGGAGGCGGTGATCTCTAATCGTCAAGCAGCGATTGATTGGCAGGACATGAACTACCCACCACCTAAGAGGTGGGGGAATTCTGCGGAATCTTTGTTAAAAAACACCGAACACTGGCGTCAAGGTTGGTTGTAGCCTCAGCATTGCAACAGACTGCGCGTCAGAATTGCCATGCTAGTCGATTGAGTGCAGCCGAGTAATTGGGCGATACCGCAAGTCATCGCCCAATCATTGACTTATTGCGCGGTTAAACCGCCATCGACAATAAACTCTGAGCCAGTGGAGTAGCTGGAGTCATCCGAGGCTAAGTAGAGCACAAGGCGGCTGACTTCTTCTGGTTGCGCCACACGTCTCAGCGGAATGCTTTTAGCAAAAGCTTCCACCGCCGCTTTAGTGTCGCCTTGCATAATCATGGGTGTAGCAATCACACCTGGGTGCACAGAGTTCACGCGAATACCAAAAGGTGCGCACTCTAAAGCAGCCGCTTTAGTCATCCCACGTACAGCAAATTTAGAATCGGTATAGCCAATCGCACCACCGACCAAACCGTTAATTGATGAAATGTTAATAATTGAACCTTGCTTACTGGCTTGCATCGATGGGATGACCGCCTTCATGCCTAAAAACACTGAGACTTGGTTGATCTCAAGAATACGGCGGTAATCATCTAAAGATGTTTCTAGGATCGATTTGGATTGAGTAATCCCGGCGTTATTAACGAGCACATTGATTGTGCCGAAATACGCTTGCGTGGCGGCAATCACTTGCGTCCAATCGTCTTCGCTGGTGACGTTGTGTTGGATAAATAACGCTTGGTTACCTAACTCTGCGGCGAGGGCTTGGCCTTTTTCGGTGTTGATATCGGTTAACACAACCTTGGCGCCGGCCTCGATGCACAAACGTGCATGGGTTGCGCCCATACCTTGTGCTGCGCCGGTGATGATAATAACTTTATCTTGTAAACGAGCCATGAGAACGCCTCTGCGGATATTGGATAACTACGAGCATAGCAGAGCAGTCATTGGTAAGTAGGAGTAGCTTGCCTAAGATCGCGCTCGTTTAAAAACAATTTATATAGGCGCATGCCGTACCTTGTTCATCCTGCTTTTCCCTCAACGGATCATCCTGACCCGATTCGGGCGCTGCGCCATCCATGGCTGCGCTGGTCGCAGCACGAACAAGGCACTTATTGATCAATGATGTTGTTGGCGGTTTTTTAAGTACGCCTCCAAAAGTACAAGCCAGACATGCAGGAGCCTGCTTTTACTTGCTTTGATTAAACTGCAATAGTGCCAACAGTAAAAATGATCAACGAGTACTTCGGGGTTGGTGTGATGAGCGAGCCATGGATGGCGTAGCGCCGGAGTTGAACCCTGGATGGGTTCATCGACGGATGAACACTTACCCCGAAGTACGACATGTACAAAACTTATGTGTCAGCTCTAGCAAAAAGTAAAGTAGCAGAGACGCTATGCGCATGCCGTCCCTAGTGGGTATCGCTATTCCCTCAACGAGGCATCCTGCCTCGATTCGGGCGCTTCGTCATCCATGACTCGCTCGTCGCGACACCCACTAGGTACTCATTGAACCGCGGTGTTGCCTGCAAGTTTGGCGCATGACGCTTTTAAAGCAAATAGTTCGTTATGTGCAGCGGACTGAAACTGCAATAGTGCGAACACTACACATGGTCAATGAGTACTTCGGGGTGAGTGTGGTGAGCGAGCCAAGGATGGCGAGCGCCGGAGTTGAACCCTGGATGGGTTCATCGACGGATGAACACTTACCCCGAAGTACGATATGCACAAAACGTATTTGTCAGTTTCAGCAACAAGCAAAATATCCAGAACGTTATGCGCATGCCGTCCCTTGTGGGTGTCGCTTATCCCTCAACGGGTCCTCCTGACCCGATTCGGGGCTACGCCATCCCTGGTTGCGCTTGTCGCCGCATGAACAAGGCACTCATTGATCAGTGATGTTGTTTGCGAGTTTTTAGCTCGTCTCTAAAAGCACAAGTCAATCCTGCGCAAGACTGCTATTGCTCGTCTTTAGCTCGTGACACAATACCTGTAGGCTGATTGCTAATAGAGTTCGCTTGAATGATGAATAAAAGAGGTTGCTATGCAATTAATTGATGCATTAAACCGTCGCTATGCCACTAAGGCCTTTGATGCGACTAAAAAACTACCTGAGGCTGTGGTTGAGCAGTTGTTTGCTCTGCTGCGCTTGAGCCCGTCGAGCACCAATATCCAGCCCTGGCATTTTATTGTCGCCAGCACTGAACAAGGCAAAGCGCGCTTAGCCAAAGGCGCTGGTGGTAGCTACAGTTATAACGAAAGTAAGATTCTCAATGCATCGCATGTGGTGCTGTTTTGTGCGCGGACACAAGTGGATGAGGCGCATCTACAAAACGTCCTCGCCGCGGAAGAGCGCGATGGCCGTTTTACCGCCAAGCCAGAAGTAAAAATCGCTGCGCATAACACCCGTTTAGCCTATTTAAATGAACATAAATACATTAAAAAAGACGTGCCGCACTGGTTGGAAAAACAAGTGTATTTGAACATGGGCAGCTTCTTGTTGGGTGCCGCGCTGTTGGAAATTGATGCTGTACCGTTGGAAGGTCTTGACCAAGCCATTTTGGATGCAGAGTTTGATTTAAACTCATTTGATTTGACTGCGGTAACTGCGGTCGCCTTAGGTTATCGGGCTGACAGCGACTTTAATGCCGGCTTACCGAAGTCGCGTTTAGCGGTCGATGATATTTTTACCCTGATTTAACCAATGCGCATACTCAAAGCACCACAGAGTTACCAAGAAGAGATTCGCAAGAGTCGTTTTCTGGCGCAAGCAGTGCTATTGCCCAGTGCCGAGCAGGCTACAGAGTTGATTGCACAGTTGAGTACGCCCAGTGCATCGCATAATTGTTGGGCCTGGCGCTGTGCTCAGCAGCAGCGCTTTAGCGATGATGGTGAACCTGGCGGCACTGCTGGACGGCCGATCTTAGCCGCAATTGAAAACCAAGAGTTTGATCAAGTGTTGCTGGTGGTGACACGTTGGTATGGCGGTATTCAATTGGGTACTGGCGGTTTAGCTCGAGCTTATGGTGGTTGCGCTACACAAGTGTTGCAGTTGGCCGCCAGTGAAGTGTTGGTGCCGCGCATCACTGTAACGGGGCATTGTCCCTACAGTTATTTAGATATTTTCAAAGTGCGGATTGCTGAAGCTGGCGCGCTACTTAACAGTGAAGACTTTGATGCCGAAGGCGCTTGGCTCAATCTGGCGGTACCGGATGCCGAGTTGGCTGGGCTGCAGGAAGCCTTGAGTGAGGCCACCCGCGGCGTCAGCGTTTTGCAAGTATTTGACCCATCCTAGAAACAACAAACCGCCCTAAAGGCGGTTTGTTGTGATCGCTATTGAGCGCTTAACGCCAGCCCGCACGGTCCATTAAGCGAATTGCTTCAGCTTGACGCTTGCCCGCCACTTCGACTGGGATGGTGTCAGCTTTGAACTCGCCCCAAGCCGCCACTTCTTCAGAAGGTGCCACGCCTGGGTTAGCTGGGAACTCTTGGTTTACTCCAGCAAAGATGCTCTGTGCTTCGTCAGTCGTCATCCATTCTAAAAGCTTGCGCGCCTCGTCGGCATGCGGTGCGTATTTGGTAATACCAGCGCCTGACAAGTTGACGTGTACGCCGCGGTCGTCTTGGTTAGGCCAGAACAGTTTTACTTTTAAATCGGGGTTTTGTTTGTGTAAACGACCGAAGTAATAGGTATTGACGATACCCACATCACACTGGCCGGCATTGATCGCTTCGAGCAGCGCGGTGTCATCAGAGAACACATCAGTGGCTAAGTTATTGATCCAGCCTTTGACCAGTTTTTCAGTCTTCTCGGCGCCGTGTGTTTCGATCAAGGTTGCAGTCAGTGATTGGTTGTAGACTTTTTTACTGGTACGTAAGCATAAGCGGCCGTCCCAGTTTTCATCTGCTAAGGCTTCGTAGGTGCTTAACTCTTTGGGCTCAACACGATCGGTTGAGTAAACAATGGTACGTGCGCGTAACGATAAACCGGTCCAGCCATCGGTGCTCGAACGGTATTGCGCAGGAATGTTAGCTTTAATTTTTTCAGAGTTGAGCGGTTGTAAAATACCCATTTGCTCTGCTTGCCAAAGGTTACCGGCGTCCACGGTGATCAGGATATCCGCTGGAGTGTTAGCGCCTTCAGCCTTTAGACGCGCCATTAATGGTGCTTCTTTATCAGTAATAAACTTGATGTTTACGCCAGTTTTTGCCGTGTATTTATCAAAAACCGGTTTGATTAATTCGTCGATGCGTGAAGAGTGAACAACGATATCGTCTGCTGCTTGAACATGGCCAGCAACAACGCTGAGTGCGAGTGCGGCAAGAATAGGTTTACGAATCGACATGGCGACCTCTGGTTGGTGAAATTATGTAAATGATAGTTACTTGCATTTAGTTTATCAACCAAAATAAGTACAGCGCTTGCGACGGATTGTCGCCAAGGCAAGATGGATGATCATAAGAAAGGGCTGTTGTCGATGAGCGTGAAGACCGTGCAGCAGGCGTGTGATTGCCGCTGCACAGGGTTGTTAAGCTTTGGCGAGGTCGGGTAGGTCGATGCCTAAGCCGAGGGCTTGGCGAATAAACAACGCTTTAGCTTCGCTGAGATTATTGACGACATTGAGACCGCTATTGCGCAGCCAGCGCAGCGGTAAAGCATCGGCTTGGAATAAATGCTGAAAGCCTTCCATTGCCGCCATCATGGCTAAGTTGTGCGGCATGCGGCGACGTTCAAAGCGACTGAGGACACGCTCGCTGGCAATGTTCTCGCCGCGTTTTAACGCGCTGAGCAATACTTCAGCTAACACAGCAGCATCTAAGAAACCGAGGTTGACCCCTTGTCCGGCCAGTGGATGAATGGTGTGTGCGGCATCGCCAATCAAGGCAAGTCCAGGCTCGACATAACGTTTGGCATGACGCTGGCGCAAAGCAATGCTGTAGCGTGGGTCAGCATGTTCGATATTCCCCAGACGTTGTTCGCAGGCTTGCCCAAGTGCGATGCAAAAGTCGTTATCGTCGAGCGCCATGATCTGCTCTGCCTGCTCTGCAGGAACTGACCAAACAATCGAGCACCAGTTTTTGCCATCGTTATGCTGCAAGGGCAACAAGGCGAGAGGACCGTCATCGGTGAAACGTTGCCAAGCAGTGTATTGATGAGGCTTTTCACAGCGCACACTGGTGACAATTGCATGGTGCAGATAATCCCACTCGCGAGTGGCGCAGCCGGCCAGTCGGCGCACTGCAGAGTTAGCGCCATCGGCAGCAATCAAAAGAGGACTGCGTAACTCACTGCCATCTTCCAACTGTACCAACCAGCCATCACCGGAGCGGCGCAGCTGTTCAACTTTGGAGTGGGCGAGTAAGCCGATTTCCGACTCGTGCAGTTGCTCCAGTAATGCATCTTGGACGATACGGTTTTCGACAATATGACCGAGCGTATCGGCATGCACACTGCTAGCCGAGAAGTGTATTTTACCGGTGCCAGAGCCGTCCCACACATGCATGTCACGGTAAGGGCTGGTGCGGCGTTTAAGAATACTAGGCCAAGCATTGACCCGTTCTAAAATACGCTGGCTGGCGATTGATAAAGCACTGACTCGAGGTTCGAAACCTTGCTCGCGATTAAATGGCGCAACACTGAGCGGGCTGCCATCAATTAAGAGGATATTCAAGCCGCTGTCTTGCAAGGCTAAGGCGAGGGTGCTGCCGACCATACCGGCACCAACGATGATTAAATCTGCGTGCATATTGAGATCCTAGGCTGGGGTTTTGTCAGCAAGCTGGGCTTGAGGTTTGCGGCGGATATACAAGGTTTTGTCCACCAGTGCGACTAAGGTGCCGTGATCATCGCGCACTTCCACTTTATATTTTGGTAAGTACTTTTCGCCTGCAGCAGTATGCTCGCGAATTTTATCCAGCATGTCTTGGTCAATTTTAAACTCAGCATGCACCGTGCCTTTACCTGGACTGACAAACTCAATGTGCGAAGCTTTATCCCACACCACATAGTCACGGCCGAGGTTTTCCATCAGCATCAACATATAGAAAGGGTCAGTCATCGAGTACAACGAGCCACCAAATTGGGTACGAACATAATTGCGGTTGTACCAAGTTAAACCCATGCTGACCTGCACTTCGCGAAAGTCTGGGCTGATATTTCGCACTTTGACCCCAGCGCCTAAATAAGGCGGATAAAGATTCATCAGCCAGCGTAAAGAGCGAGCTTTGCGTGCCAGTTTTTTATTCTGCATGACTAAACTTTATCCTGTGTGCCGCGTATGCCAAGCCCCATGGCTTGACGAGCAAACCAGCGTTTGGCCGGTGGTAAGAGATCGAGACCGAGCAAGCCCAAGTTACGCCCACTGGCCAGCAAGGGTTGGCCGGTCGAAAATAAACGGGTGACGCGATCAGAAAAGCCAATGGTCAGCTCTTGATCGAGTTGTTGATTGCTTTGAAAACGCTGCAAAGTGGCCAAATCGCCGGGTGTTTCAGGGCCGGCTAATAAGCATTCAGCCAAGGCAATACTGTCGCGCAGCGAGAGGTTGTAACCTTGTCCAGCAATGGGGTGCAAGCTGTGTGCGGCATTGCCGAGTACCACTAAGTTAGCGCGTACTTGCTCGCTACTTTCTATCAAGCTTAATGGGTACAGATGGCGGCTGCCGACTTGCTCGATTGCACCTAAACGGTAGCCAAAGCAGGTTTGCAGCTCTTCTAAGAATTCCTTGTCTGGTAACGCATACAAGCGCTGCGCTTCGGCCGGCTCACGGGTCCAGATCAGCACGCAGCGGTTATCCGGTAAAGGCAGTAAAGCCAGCGGGCCATCATCGGTAAAGCGCTCAAAGGCTAAACCTTGGTGCGGCAGTGCAGTGCTGATATTGCTGATTAAGGCGTTTTGTCCGTAGGGTGTGCTTTGCGCGTGAATACCCAGTTGCTCGCGCAGGCCTGAGCGACCACCATCGGCTAAAATAGCTAAATCGCAATCAAGACTGCTGCCGTCATCAAGCTGCAGACGGTAGCCGTCGCTGAGGGTTTGCATCTGCTCAACGCGGGCAGGACAACGCCACTCGACGACATCGCTGTCTAAGGCAGCCCATAAACAATGCCCCAGCCATGCATTTTCTACGACATAACCTAATGCCGGCACGCCTTCTTCGGCGGCACTGATGCGTGCTGCGGCAAAGCGGCCACGATCGGAAATGTGAATGTTGTTAATCGCTTCAGCGCGCGGCGCGATTGACGGCCACAGACCTAAGCGTTGATAAATTTGTTGACTGCCGTATGACAAAGCCGAAGCGCGTGCATCGTAGCTAGGCTGATAGCTGTCGCCAGGTGCATAGGGTTCGATGAGTACAATCTTCCATTGCCGTTCCCGTGCACCTGCTTGTAACGCTAAAGCGAGGCTGGCGCCAACTAAGCCGCCACCAATGATCGCGATCTGCACTCGGCTCATGGCTTAAGCTCCTGTTTGCTGCGCAGCGGCCATCAGTTGCTCAATGGCTTCGACGGTTTTCGGCACAGCGTTGGTCAGAACCTGGCAGCCATTGTCGGTAACGACCACGTCATCTTCAATGCGCACACCAATGCCGCGCCATTGTGCCGGTACAGTGTGGTTATCGACGGCAATATAGATACCTGGCTCAACGGTCATGGTCATGCCCACTTCGAGCATGCGCCATTCGCCATGCACTTTATAATCGCCAACATCATGCACATCTAAACCGAGCCAGTGCCCAGCGCGGTGCATGTAAAAAGGTTTGTAGGCTTCGCTTTTAATCAGCTCATCCAGCTCGCCTTGCAGCAAACCAAGGGCTAATAAGCCTGCAGTGATGACGCGCACGGTGGCGTCATGGGCATCATTCCAGCGGTGCTGAGGCGAGATATAGTTCATCGCCTCGAGGTTCGCTTGCAGAACGATTTCATAAATAGCTTTTTGCTCAGGGCTGAAACGGCCATTGACCGGGAAGGTGCGGGTGATATCGCTGGCATAGCAGTCGATTTCGCAACCAGCATCAATCAGTACTAAATCACCATCCTGCAGCGGCGCATTGTTTTCTGTGTAATGCAAAATACAGGCGTTGTGACCGCTGGCGACAATCGATGAATAGGCCGGCAGTCGCGCACCACCTTTACGAAATTCATAATCCAGCTCGGCTTCCAAGTGGTATTCGTGAAGACCAGGCTTAGACGCTTGCATCGCGCGGATATGGGCGCGGCAAGAAATGTCAGCGGCTTGTTGCATGGTGGCGATTTCAGCAGAGCTTTTGTACAGGCGCGCATCGTGCAGTAGGTGATCCAGCACCACAAACTCTTCCGGTGGCTGTGCGCCCATCCGCGCTTTACTGCGAATACTATTGAGCCATTCCATCATTTGCTGATCAAATTCTGGATTGTTACCGATTGAGTAATAGACGCGGTCACGGCCTTCAATCAGACCGGGCAAAATGTCATCAATATCGTTGATCGGGAACGCATCATCGGCTTGATAATCGGCAATCACACCCTCTTGACCCGCGCGCAGACCATCCCATAGCTCACGTTCAGGATTACGCTCCCGGCAAAAGACAATGAACTCACCGTGTTCACGCTTGGGAATTAACACCAGTACTGCTTCTGGCTCAGCAAAACCAGATAAGTAGAAAAAGTCACTGTGTTGCCGATACGGGTATTCAACGCTGCTGTTACGGGTACTTATGGCAGCTGCCGGCAAGATCGCAATGCTGTTGGGCGTCATGCGTTGCATCAGTTGTTGGCGGCGTTGGGCGTATTCAGACGTGCTGATTGAGCGCATGTACTGTGGCTCCTTAATTAGTGTACGGCAGGTGTTTCGTCGTCAGTGCTGGGTGCAATGTAATTAGCGCACTCGGTGAAAATGAACAATGGTGCAACGCGCAAGTACTCGTTGATTTCCATATAGGCCACTTCGCCGTCTTCATCTTCTTCTTCGTCGGCTTGAATTTGCGCAATGGAAATCAAGTCTTCAAGAATTTCACGCACATCTTTAGATAGCTCAGTGTTACCGATATTGCCACCAAAGCCGCTTAAAAAACCTTGCGCCCACTGGCCAACGGCAATAGTGCGCTCGGCTAACGGATCATCATCATTAGGTAACAATAAGGTTAATGAGACGCTGCTCTGTGCGATGAGCTCTGCTTTGACCATTTCTTGTAAGCCCAGTAATGCAGCATGTAGGCTGCTGGGTATTTCGCTGTCGAATAAATCTTGTGCTTCTTCGAGCCAGCCAGGTCCTGCAAAACCTGCGCCAGCGCAGCAGCGGCCGAGCAGTAAACCTTGCAGTTCGGCGGGTGAGACAGGATGGCCGCTGGTGTTGAGTAAAGCAGCAAATGAGGTATAAGCAGATTGAGATTGAGGCATGAAAAATCCGAAGTAATGGAACTGGTAAGTGGCTTTAGTGGTCGGTAGTGCTATGAGTGCAAGTATATCGCGTTGTTCAGTATGCTGCTAAACAGTGATATTTGCAGCCCGTCGATAACTTTTCTTACCCATAAGTGCTCGGTAGCGCAGCGCTTTATGCTAAATGCTACTGTATAAATTTATTTCTTAGATGTGCCTTATAGCACTGTGCGCTACGGCAGGCGAGCGCTAGAATGACAAGTATAGTGGCTGTCTGATATGACTGAAGAGTGCCTGGAGGGCTGGTGAAAAGTACTGATTTGCAAGCCTTAGTGCAGGTCGTTGAGCAACTGATTCAACGTAACGCTGAACTTAAAACGCAAAATAAAGCATTGCGTGTAGAGCGTGGGCAGCTCATAGAAAAAAATGAAATAGCTCGGCAAAAAGTCGAAGCTATGATTTCTCGACTCAAAGCATTGGAGCAGGATTCATGACTCAATCGCAGACGGTAACTGTGCGCATTTTAGATAAGGATTATCATATTGCTTGTCCGGTTGCCGAAAGTACTAACCTCGAGCGGGCAGCCGAGTACTTAGATAAAAAAATGCGTGAAATTCGCCGCGCTGGTAAAGTCATTGGTGCCGAGAGAATTGCGGTGATGGCGGCGTTAAACATCACCCATGAGCTGCACAATCAGCAGCGCAATGATCTGTTTTCCACAGATGATTCCGCGCAAATTCAGCAGTTAGTCAATCGTGTCCAAGAAACTTTAGATGCCAGCGAATGAAGCGTGCTTGAGCCTCGCAAAGATCCGTGTATACTAAAAGCGTCTCCCTAGAGTGTGCGCCAGTGGACTGCGTCCCTGAGCCGATTCACACCAACCCGGAGATTACATTTTTAGATTGGTGAGCATGTCCGCTTGCGGAAAGCCTAAAGATCTGACGTAATCTCCACCTTGAACTTTCGGGTTCAAGGGCTATGTCGACAGCGACACATCCGGGGAGTCTTTTTTTGATGGATGGCAACACTTCTTTGAATCGAGTCCAGCTACGCAAATTATTACGTAGCAAGCGACGCAGTTTATCTTCCTCTGAGCAAACTCAAGCGGCGCAGCAGTTGTATCAACAATTGGCTCAGCATCCGCTCTTTCGTCGTGCGCAACATATTGCTTTCTATATTGCCAGTGATGGTGAGATTGATCCGCTTTTGCTAATGCGCGAGGCTTGGCGGCGCGGTAAGCATGTGTATTTGCCCGTTTTAGCGCGTTGGCCAAAAACCACAATGGTATTTCAGCGCGTGCGTGCGCGTGATCAGCAATGGCAGAAGAATCGTTTTGGTATTTTGCAGCCGCGTTGGTGTGCAGCAGATCAGCGCTCGGTATGGGCTTTGGATGCGGTTTTCTTGCCGCTGGTGGGCTTTGATCAGCATGGCGGACGGCTAGGTATGGGTGGTGGCTTTTATGATCGCTGTTTTGCTGAGTTGCATCAGCGTAATCACTTAACTACGCCGCAGCGCATTGGTTTAGCGCATGCGTGTCAGCAGGTTGAGCAATTGCCAGTAGCGTCTTGGGATGTGCCGTTGAATGCAGTGGTTACTGATCAGCGTTGGTCTGTGGTAGCAAACTAATATGCATTTGATAAGAGGCGGGAGTTGTATAGCTGGCTGAACGCTCCCATAGGCTTTGTGTGTATCCGGTGGTAATCACACCAAGGCCAAATATAATCGCTAAAATCCACAGTAAGTCAGGTTTTCTCTTCATCGCTGCCGTCCTTTCGGCAAACTGTTTGGCAAGACTCGCTGTGTTGCGAGTGTTTTGGCACAGTTTTATTGATGTGAATTAGTTAAGTATAGCTCCAGCTCAACAAGCACAGATTATTACTTTTAACTAAAGTTCAATTTTATTTTATATTTTCTCTAAAACTGTATTAAGACTGTCTAGATCAATATTTCTACAGCTGATTAAGACGGTAGTGTCTGGACGCCTGCAGTGCAGAGGGTACAATAGTCTTATGCTTAATGGGTATTGCAGAAACTGGGATAGTGGTTGGGTAACCAACTGCAGATTGCAGTTTTGATTCATTTTATAAGTAATGCAGCGCAGATACCGCGAGTTGCATTATTTCCACTTGCTAGGAGCAAGCATGTCTACGCATAAAAGTCCTTCTCGTTTATTTATTGCACCCTTGTTGCTGGCTTTAGTGGCGGCGGGTGGTTTTGGCTATTGGAAGTCGTTACAAGATCGTCTGCCTGAGGGGATTTACGAAGCGAACGGTCGTTTAGAAGCAACAGAAGTGCAGGTAGCGACTAAGCATCCGGGTCGTTTAGCGGAAGTGCTGGTGGCCGAAGGCGACCGTGTGAGTGCAGGACAGTTACTCGCACGTGTGGATACACGTACGTTAGAAGCGCAGCGTAATCAAGCGCAGTCAGAAGTGTTGCGTGCCCGTGAAAATGTCGCTGCAGCTCAGGCAACAGTGCATTTGCGCGAGAGTGAGCGCCGTTTAGCTCAGCAAGATCTCAAACGTTTTCGTGAGTTATTTGAACGTGGCCATGCCAGCGGCCAGCAAATTGATCAGCAGCAAGCGCGTTTTGATACCTCTTCGGCAGCCTTAGAGGCATCGAAAGCACAGGTGCAGGCGGCGCAAGCGTCGATTACTGCAGCTGAAGCGATGGTCGCGCAACTGACCAGTGAGATTGATGACAGCAGTTTGCGTGCGCCAATGGACGGTATTGTGCAATTGCGTTTGGCTGAGCCGGGTGAAGTACTCGGTGCCGGTGGTCGGGTGTTTTTATTGATCGATCCGTCTGACCAATACATGAATGTCTATTTACCGTCTGCTTTAGCCGGGCGTTTAGCTGCTGGTGATGAAGCGCGGATTGTTTTAGACGCATTACGTGAGCAGCCATTGCCTGCCCAAGTGGCTTTTGTTGCCGCCAAAGCACAGTTCACACCCAAAGAAGTAGAAACCCGCGATGAGCGCCAGAAATTAGTGTTTCGGGTGAAGCTGCGCCTCACCGATCCTGCTGCTGTGCCGCAGGCTAAGCCAGGCATGCCGGGCTCTGCCTACGTGCGCCATGCTGCTGATGTCAGTTGGCCTGAGTCGATACAGTAAGTCTGCTTCGCTGTGCTGAGCGTGTTGGCCGGCGAGTCATGCATTTAAGCGACAGTGCCCAGCGTTAATAGAGCACTGTCGTCGACGAAAACGGATTGGGGCGTTAGGTAAAAGATGAGCACAGAAGCAATCAATGCGGTCAATATTTCGCACCGCTATGGCAAGCAGCAGGCGCTGGAAGATGTCAGCTTTAGTTTGCCAGTGGGCAGTCGCTGCGGCTTGATTGGACCTGATGGTGCCGGCAAATCGAGCTTACTTGGCTTGATATCTGGAGTGAAAATCCTCCAGCAAGGTGAGTTGCAGGTCTTAGATGGCCCGATTGATCAGCGTCGTCATCGCTCAACCTTGTACCAGCGGATTGCTTTTATGCCGCAAGGTTTAGGGCATAACCTTTATCCTGATTTGTCGATCAAAGAAAATATCCGTTTTTTTGCCACCTTGTTTGGCTTGCGTCGAGCTGAGCGTGAAGTGCGCATGGCCAGTCTTTTAGCGGCAACCGATTTGGCTGATTTTGCCGATCGCCCCGCCGGTAAGCTGTCGGGCGGCATGAAGCAAAAACTGGGTTTGTGTTGCGCGCTGATTCATGACCCCGATTTATTGATTCTTGATGAGCCAACCACTGGTGTTGACCCCTTAGCGCGTCGACACTTTTGGGACTTGATTGAGACGGTGCGCGCTGATCGCCCACATTTAACCTTGTTGGTTGCTACTGCTTATATGGAAGAAGCTGAGCAGTTTGAACAATGCTTGATGATGGATCGCGGTCGCTTGATTGCCTCAGGTTTAACTCAAGAGTTAGCAGCCGTAACCCCTAGCGGTAAGCTTGATAATGCTTTTACCCACTACCAAGGGGCTGGTGCAGTTAAGGTTGAGCCGCTACAGATCACCCCGTTTGCCCCAGATAAGCATGAGATCGTGATTAAAGCCACTGATCTAACCTTACGTTTTGGCGATTTTACTGCGGTCAATAACGTTAGCTTTGAGATTAAGCGTGGCGAGATTTTTGGTTTTTTAGGCTCCAACGGTTGCGGCAAAACCACCACCATGAAGGTGTTGACCGGGTTGCTACCAGCCACAGAAGGTGAGGCTTGGCTGCTCGGTAAACCTGTGGATGCCAATGATTTAGCCACGCGCAAACGTGTTGGCTTTATGTCGCAAAGTTTCTCCCTGTATGGCGAGCTGACAGTACTGCAAAACCTTGAACTGCATGCACACTTATTTGATATCCCTAAAGCAGTGGGTGCTGAGCGCGCGCAAGCCTTGATTAAACGCTTTGAATTAGGCAGCTACACCAACGAGCAAGCGGGTGCCTTGCCATTAGGTTTGCGCCAGCGTCTATCTTTAGCCGTGGCAGTGATTCATGAGCCGGAAGTGTTAATCCTTGATGAGCCCACTTCAGGCGTTGACCCGGCTGCGCGTGATGATTTTTGGCGACTGTTATTTGAGTTATCACGCGAACAAGGGGTGACGATTTTCTTATCCACCCACTTTATGAATGAAGCCGAACGTTGTGACCGTATTTCTTTGATGCATGCGGCCAAAGTATTGGCGGTGGGCACGCCTGCCGAGTTACAACAGCAGTATGCTGGCGAGACCCTTGAAGATGCCTTTGTTGCTTGTTTGCAAGAGGCACAAGGGTTAAGTGCTGAGCAGCATGAGCCACAAAGCACTGCCACCGAAGCGCTAACCAGTATTCCGCGACGAGGCTTTAGTTTGAAGCGCACTCAAGCTTTGGCTGTGCGCGAAAGTAAAGAGTTGCTGCGTGACCGTGTGCGTCTAGCCTTTGCCTTGCTTGGCGCAGTCTTCATGATGATTATTTTGGGCTTTGGTATTTCTTTAGATGTTGAAGACTTAGCCTTTGCCACCCTTGATCAGGACCAAAGTCCGCAGAGTCGAGCTTATTTAGAGGCGTTTCGTGGATCACGCTATTTTTCCGAACGTGAACCTTTAGAGAATATGCAGGACTTACATGCGCGCTTACAGCGTGCTGACATTAAATTGGCGATTGAAATCCCCGCAGGATTTGGCCGCGACTTGTATGCGGGACGACAACCTGAAGTGGGTATTTGGCTGGACGGTGGCATGCCGTTTCGCGCGGAAACCAGCCGTGGCTATGTCGAAGCTGTGCACCAAGAAAGCTTGCAGCGACTGCGTGATGAAAGCAGCGCTGCCGTCTCGCCTTTAGCACAGCCCGCACGTTTAGAAACACGCTTTCGCTACAATCAAGATGTGATCAGTGTCAATGCCATAGGTCCTGGCGTGATGGCGTTGATTTTGGTGTTTATCCCCGCGATGTTGACCGCTTTGGGCGTAGTGCGTGAAAAAGAGCTGGGTTCTATCACCAACTTTTATGCCACGCCTTTGACTCGCTTAGAATTTTTATTGGGTAAACAAATACCTTACTTGTTGGTCAGTCTGCTCAATCTTGCCTTGCTGGTGGCGATTAACCGTTGGTTGTTTGCTGTGCCACTCAAAGGCAGCGGTATTGCTTTAGCTGTGGGTGGTGTGCTCTATGTATTGGCGACCACCAGCTTTGGTTTATTAGTTTCAACGGTGACAAAAACGCAAATTGCAGCGATTTTAGGCACGATGATTTTGACCACTTTACCGACAGTGCAGTTTTCTGGCCTGATTACACCGCGCTCTTCGCTAGATGGTGGTGCGGCGCTGATGGGGGTGTTATTCCCTGCAGGCTATTTCTTGGATATTGCAGTGGGCACCTTCACTAAGGCGCTGAATTTACGTGATTTGTGGCCACAGTGCTTAGCCTTGTTCGGGTTTTTCTTAGGCTTTACCGGCTTAAGCCTGATTCTTTTGAAAAAGCAGGAGGCCTAAGTCGTGCATAAGTTATCTCACATCTTCCGCTTAGGCATCAAAGAGCTGATCAGTCTGCGTTATGACTCAGTGTTGCTGCTATTTATGCTGTATGCCTTTAGTGCGGCGATTTATATGCCGGCCTCTGGCTCCTCAATTGGCGTACACAATGCCAGCGTGGCGATTGTCGACGAAGATAACAGTCGCCTGTCACGCCAGCTGGCTGAAGTATTACGGCCGCCACAGTTTCAAACGCCAGTGCTGATACCTTATGCGCAAATTGATGAAGTGCTCGACAGTGGACGCTACACCTTCGTAATTAATGTGCCGGTGGATTTTCAAGCAGACCTAATGGCTGGTAAGCAGCCTGAACTGCAAGTCAATGTGGATGCCACGGCGATGAGCCAAGCCTTTATGGGTGCTGGCTATATGGGGCGTATTTTTCAGCGCGAGCTGCAGCAATTAAGTGGCGCAGCCAGCGAGCCGCCGATTAAGCTGACAACCCGAGCCTTGTTTAATAGCAATATGCAAAGCGGCTGGTTTTTAGCAATTATTCAGATCATCAATAACGTCACCATTCTCGCTATTTTATTGACCGGTACCGCACTGTTACGTGAGCGTGAGCACGGTACCTTGGAGCACTTGCTAGTGCTGCCGTTAACGGCTTTTGAAATCATGCTGGCGAAAGTCTGGACTAGCGTTTTGGTGGTGGTGTTTTGTACCTGGCTGTCGCTTGAGTTGATTGTCAAAAAAGCTCTAGGTGTGCCGTTGGCTGGCTCAATGCTGTTGTATCTGTTTGTTACTGGACTGTATTTATTTGCCAGTACTGCACTGGCGGTGTTCTTAACCACGATGGCGCGCTCGATTCCACAGTTTGGTCTGTTAGCGATTCCGGTAGTGATGCCAATGCTGCTGTTATCTGGCGGTAGTACACCACTCGATAGCATGCCAGAGTGGTTACAGATAGTGATGCAGTTTTCTCCGACCACGCACTTTGTCAGCTTGTCGACGGCGATTTTGTTTAGAGGAGCAGGGGTTGGCTTGGTTTGGCCGGAAATGCTGGCGTTGGCAGCGATAGGTACAGTGTTCTTCTTAGTGGCCTTGGCGCGTTTCCGTCGCAGCTTAGCATAAGCTAGAGCAAGGCTGCTCACATAGATATAGGCTCACAGCGGCTGAGATGACAGCCGCTTGATTCATGCTCTTCGAGTCATAGTCTTCAAGTTGTTGTGCGTAAGCTTAGTACCAGCGTTTCTCGCCTTCAGGGCGCTTTTTAAAGCGCTTCATGGTCCACATGTACTGATCAGGCCAGCGCTGCACATAACTGGCCAGTAC
>Ga0209075_1000715_pt1 | contig 32091 bp, 26 predicted proteins | sample Stecom2011_FD_187523 | JGI IMG/M metagenome (GOLD analysis project Ga0209075, IMG submission 187523) | Agricultural soil microbial communities from Utah to study Nitrogen management - Steer compost 2011 (SPAdes) (version 2) | ecosystem: Environmental > Terrestrial > Soil > Agricultural land...
ATTCAAAAAGTAGTGTTTATACATGGCGTGGGACAAGGTGTCTTGAAAGCCGAATTGGAATATATGTTTGGCAAATATGAGAATGTAAAATACTACGATGCCAATTTCCAAAAATACGGATTAGGGGCAACGGAAGTCTATATTTATCAAAATGTAAATGCCGATTAGCTTCAATTAAAAATCTGGAGTAAAACTTCTTGTTCCAGAGGTTCGAGAATTGTTCAGGAAGCCAAAATCAAAGGTGTCTTGGTTTAAATTTGGAAACGAAATGGCCTCTACTTTAACCGATACTTCAAAGTCTTGTGTAATGGTATGAACACGATATCCTGTAGCAGGAACGGAAACAGCCACATCTGGATTTAAATAATCAGGAATATTCGGATGGGTATAATCGTTCGCTGGATTTTTATCCGGATTCATGCTTTCTTCATTAATGGTTAACACGCCATCACCATCATCGTCAGGGTCTAAATAATTAGGAATCCCATCGCCATCGGTGTCCTTAGGGTTGGTAAGTGGGTCTCCATCATTATCTGTATTATCATAATCTAAAAGCTCCGTTTTGGTTAATACATTATCTCCATCGTCATCTTCATCTAAAAAATTCGGAATGCCATCGCCATCAGTATCGTCGTCGTATAAATCACCATTTCCATTAATGTCTTCCAGGTGGGCAGGAATCCCATCGTTATCATCTTCCAACAAACTTGTGAAAATAAAATAGGTTCCAGAATGGCTTGAATAATCTTCTGAAATTTCTAGATTGGAAGGAGGAATATCATTACAAAATAAATTGCTAGCACTAGAGTTATAAGTTCTGTAATTCAGCATGTTTGTAGTGCCGTTTATAGTTCCAGTTAAAACAGGATTAGCAGGTTCAACCACATAAGACCCTGTAGAAATTGGCGCCACGCTAAAAATATCATCCAAACTAATAACCGGATTACTTATTTTTAAAGAAATAGATTCAAAAGGCGTTTCTCTAACATTATAAAAAACCAACTCGCCACATGCTTCAAAAGAGTTGTCGAAATCCATATCAACTACCATGACATCGCCATCATCACAAGACCAAAAAAGCAATAAAAAAGATAAAAATACTAGTAAGTTTTTCATAACATATATATTAGCGCACAAAAATAAAAGATTTGGTAAATATACAACGTGCCTTCTTGTAAATAATTATAAATGCTGTATTTTTGTGACTTGTAATTGTGTTGAGAACTCATAGCAAAATCTGATTTTAAATCAGCATAAATTAGCTTTAAAAGAAAAAAGATAAGAGATTGCTTAGAGGTATCACCAGACCTTTAAAATAATAATAAAATCGTACTCATGACCCCTGTATATTTTGATAGTGCTGCTACCACTCAAGTTAGAAAAGAAGTAATTGCTGTTATGCAAGATGTTTTAGAAAAGCAATATGGAAATCCATCATCAACCCATGCTTTCGGAAGGGCGTCTAAATCGATTATAGAAAACACTCGAAAAACGATTGCCAAAGAGCTGAATGCGTTACCTCAAGAAATTATTTTTACTTCTGGAGGAACTGAAGCCGATAATATGATTTTACGTTGCGCTGTTAGAGATGCAAGTATTACAACCATTATTACTTCTCCAATAGAGCATCATGCCGTAATACATACGGTTGAAGAACTGAGAAATGAATATGATGTTACGGTAGAATTTGTGAAGCTTCAACCATGTGGAACTCCAGATTATGAGGACTTAGAGCGATTGTTAACGGCTAATGATGAAAGAAAATTAGTGAGTTTAATGCATGTTAATAATGAAGTAGGAAACTTGTTGGATGTTCATAAAGTTGCTGCTCTATGTAAAGAAAACAATGCCTTGTTTCATAGTGATACGGTACAATCTGTAGGACATTTTAAATGGGATGTTAAAGAAGTTCCTATTGATTTTATGACAGCTGCTGCACATAAATTTCATGGACCAAAAGGGATTGGTTTTGCCTACATAAGAAAGAATAACACCTTGAAACCTCTTATTTTTGGAGGAGCTCAAGAGCGCGGATTTAGAGCTGGTACAGAACCAGTACACAATATTAAAGGCTTGGAAACAGCTTTTGTGTTGGCTTACGAAAACTTAGAGGAGGAACGTGGGTATGTACAAGGCTTAAAAGATTATTTTAAAGCTGAAATTAAAAAAGCCATTCCAAATGTAGAATTCAATGGGAATTGCTCTGATAATTCTAAAAGTACCTATACCTTATTGAATGTACGCTTACCTATGTCCGCAGAAAAAGCATTAACGCTTCAATTTCAATTGGATTTAAAAGGAATAGCTTGTTCAAAAGGAAGTGCATGTCAAAGCGGAAGCGGAAAGGGGTCTCATGTGTTGGAACATATTTTATGTGAAGAAGAACAACAAAAACCTTCGGTGAGATTCTCATTTTGTAAGTTCAACACCAAGGAAGAAATTGATTATGTCATTCAGGTTTTAAAAGAATTAATTTAATTGTGTTTTATGCCTAACTTGTAAACCAAACCATACTACATTCATTTTTTGTGTAAAAAGGAACTGCAACCGGGATAAAAACTTTGAAATAAGCATATAAAAAAAACCTCTAGAACAGGTAAAGGTCTAGAGGTTCTTTTATGCAATCATATCAACAGCTTATGCCGCAATTGATTTTGTTACAAGGCGGTTTTTAATGTGAGACTCCCATTTTTCAAGTAGCGCTATTTCATTGCTCATTTGAAAGTTAACATCAATGTTATAAAATTCTAAAACGTCTTTTGCTCTTGTTTTATAGGTAATAAGCAAGTCAATTTTGTCCTTTTCTGGAGTGGGTTTGTTTTTAACAGATCTGAAGGTCGTGAGGATTTCACAGGATGCAACCTGACTTAAATCGACAATAGTAATTTTCTGTTCTGAATCGATTATTTTTGAATAAATTAATTTATTTGCTGCTTCGTCAATGGCAATGGAATAATAAGTTCCCCAAAAATCGGCTTCAGTTATTTTTAAGTTGTGGTTTAAAGCTTCTGCTTTAAATCCATTCATCGCCTTTTTTTTCTGACTTAACTGTGATTTTTGAATAAAAATAAGTGGTAATAAAATAATTACTATAATGGCAATTCCTATGTAAATGCTATATGTTTCCATGAGTTTGTTTTTTATTTATTATAAGTTGCTAATCTTGAAATAACATCAAGATTAAATAGAATAGAGCAGGTAATAATCACATGAAAACACGGATTATTATTGCTGAAAATCAAATAAAAAATAAATCTTATGAAAAGGTGTGAAAAGGGTAGAGTAGAGCATCCAAATCCAAACCTGGCTGAATGTTTTTACTTTCGGAAATGTAGTGCTTGTCTTTTGTTAATATAAAAGGCTCTACAAATCTAAAAAGCTTAAACTGTACTTTTAAATCGGTTTTTTGAAAGTTTGAAACAAGTTGATTCGATATATCCCCGAGAGGCTCTAAGTCTGGAAAGACAGACAGTTCTGGTGCTTTAAATTCAGAGATAAAACTTGAAACCTGATGGTTTTTATCTGTTTCAAAAACCGTATCAATCAGATAATTCTGTACAGAAATACTTAAGCTTAAAGTATAAGCAAACAAAAGGCTGAATGCCACGATATTTCTAATAGATGTTTTCACTGATACAAATGTATAGCTGTTTCCGATTCGATAACAAAAAAATATGTTAATTTATTGGTCTAGAGTTAAATGTACTTGCACTATAATTAATGCCAATATATCAAGCAGTTGACTATATGAATGTTGTTTTTAATGGATTGAAAACAAATGTCTTATGTGGTTTTTAGATAATTAAAACTTCATGCTAGTTCTCACATTAAATACACGTGGCGTTAAATAATTAGGGATAGCATATTGTCTTTTACTATACACGTCTCTAACCCAAGTATTCGTGATAGAGTTTTGCGCATCAAAAATATTGAAAATCTCCAATCCAACTGAGAGGTATTTAAAAGGTTTTCTCCAACCTTGGTTGGTTTCATTTAAATCAACAATGACATATTGTAAGCCTATATCCGCTCGTTTGTAGTCTGGTAAACGGTTTTGGTACACATAAGGATCGGCATAGCTAGGCGAACCACCTGGAAGACCTGTATTGTAAACCAAATTTAAATACATTTTCATTTTTGGTAGGTTAGGTACATAGTCTTGAAAAAGTGCTGCAAATTTTAAACGCTGATCTGTTGGCCTAGCAATATATCCTCGGTTGTCTATGTTTTCTTGAGTTTTTAAATAACCAAAACTAAACCACGACTCCGTTCCTGGTACAAATTCTCCATTCAATCTTAAGTCTAAACCGTAAGCATAGGCCTTGGCATTATTATCCGCTGCATAACGAATACGTACATTTTCTAAAGTGTACGGGTTAACATCGGTTAAACTTTTGTAGTAAGCTTCAGTAGTTAGTTTAAATGGTCTTTCCCACATTTTAAAACTGTATTCGTTGCCTATAACCACCTGAAATGATTTTTGTGCTTTCACATCGGGATTGACCGTTCCTGAAGAATCACGTAACTCTCGGTAAAAAGGAGGTTGGTAATAAATTCCACCACCTATTCTAAAAAGCATATCTTTTTTCCAATCTGGTTTAATGGCAAATTGAGCTCTAGGACTAAATACTGTTTGCGTGGTTTTTTTAATTCCTTCACCACTTACAGTCCAATTGTGAATTCTGGCGCCTGCATTGTACCAAACATCATGATTTCCAAGGGTGGTTCTTTTGCTCCATTGTAGGTAAGATTGAAGTCTTTGTATGCTGGTATGGTTTTTTGCTCGAACATTCTGAAAAGCAACCAAAGGACCTTCGTATGGTGTGTAGGGTTGATTGTTGAAACCACCTAAATACGGAGGGTTGATTGAAAAGCCTGCCGAATCGATTACTTCCCATTCTACCAATCGGTCTCGAATATCTTCATGGGTGTATTTTACCGACCATTCAAAATCGCTATCGTTTACCGTATATTTTCCACTGTGTTCAATATTTGTAATAAGGGCATCTAAATCGTTTCTTCCGTGATCTAATTGGCCTCCAATTCCCTCGCTATATTCCACTTCCCCTAAATCCTCATCGCCAATATTGGTGTTGACTTCTCCTAATCTATATTGAGCCAGTATATCGAAATACTCTTCTTCAATGGTGTGATAAGTGGATGCGGTTAAATTAAGCGTTACTTGATCGTTTAAAAGATACGTTCCTTTTAAAGCTCCAAAAAGGGTTTGATATTGATCTTTTTCCTGACCTTCATAAAATACCAACAAGGCCATAGGATTTTCTATAGTTCCAAAATTGGTTTGTCTAGTTTTAGGTTGGTAGCTGTATTTATTTAAGGACGCATTCCCTAAAAAGCTTAAACTAAATTTGTCCGAAAAACTATAATTTATATGGGATTGAATATCAAGAAAACTCGGGTTGTAGTTGGTTTCGGTTTCTTGCGCGTTTACAAGTAAACTGTTGTCCCTATAACGAACCCCCATAATCCCTGATAGTTTCGAGTCTTTACTTACGGCTTCTACGGCTAAACTACCACCTAACAGACTTAAATCGGCACTGACTCCAAATCGATACGGTTTTCTATAGGTAATATCTAAAACAGAGGCTAATTTATCCCCGTATTTGGCTTGAAATCCTCCGGCTGAAAAGTCTACATTTTGAACCATGTCTGTGTTTACAAAACTTAAGCCTTCTTGTTGTCCTGAACGAATTAAAAAGGGTCTGTAGATTTCAATTCCATTAACATAAACTAAATTTTCGTCGTAATTTCCACCTCGAACTGAATATTGGGTGCTTAATTCGTTATTACTACTTACTCCTGGAAGGGTTTTTAATAGGTTTTCTACTCCAGCGTTGGCACCAGGTATTTGTCGAATCGCTTCTGGTTCAAGAGTAACAATTCCTGCAACTTCTTTTCGTTGTTTACTTGAAATAATTACCGTGGAGATTTGTTCTACGGCCTCTTTCATTAGGGGGTGAAATTCGTATTCTTCACCATTTTTTAAATTAAAAGTAGCTACAATATCTTTAAATGATAGGTGAGAAAAATAAACAGTAACATCTTTGTCTGCAGGGATTTTTAAAATAAAAAAGCCATTGTCGTTAGTAGTGGTTCCTGTGTTTTCTGCCTTAATATTAACATTCGGAATGGGGTTTTTAGCATCATCAAGGATAACACCCTTTAGCGTTCCACTTTGCGAAAAACCTAAATAGGACATCGAAAATAGGACTAAAATCGAGAGATAAAATTTAATATTCAAAGGTTTAAATTTTTATTTTCTATGAAATGTAGCTTCAAATGTAGAATTATTTCCAACATTATCTGTAACAATTACTTTTAAATTATTATTTGTGTCACTAACTATATTGTCATTAAAATCGTGAGTCAAGGTTTTTGTTTTGTAATCGTATTCCATTAAAATCCACTTACCATTAACCGTTGCTCGATAACTTGAAATTCCAGAACCTTCATCATTTATTTTTAATTTCAAATAACGGTAGTTGCTTAGCCATTGTCCGTTTTTAAAGTTGATGGCTTGAATCGTGGGAGTTATGGTGTCCTTTACTAAAGTGTAAGTACCTAAGGTATTCGTTAGGGTGTAAAGTAGGTTTTTTTCTCTTTTGGTATTCGAATAAAGAGGATATTTTTTATAACCTACCAATCTTGCTATATAAAGCTTTTCGGCATCAGATGGATTGTAATTACTGATGTCGAAAGTAACTTTAAAGTGTTTTTTTACAGGAACCGTGTTGTCATGAAGCTTGATGGTGTCGTTGGAAATAGAGAAGTCCATATAAAAATCTTCATAAAAAGTGTCTTGATAAAACTCAACTGAAACATTTTTATGCAATAATTCATTGGTTTTGTTTGCATAAATGTGGTAAGAGGAAACAAAAGAATCTTTTAATTTATACTGGTCTTCTTTTTTACCGGTAATATTTATAGTTAACCACGATGTGTTGTTCTTAAAGTCTTTAACAGCTACTTTATACACCGAAGCGGTACTGTCTTCAACTTGTATGATTCCACGGTTATCTGAGTTTTGATACAAACTTAAAGGATTGTTAGTGTCGATAAATAGTTTTTGAAGGCGCTCCTTTTTTGTTGTATAATGGCCATAATCTATAAAGCGGTTAAGATGTCTCGTTTCGTCAAATGAAAAACGTTTAAAATCGATATCTATTTTTTGATTTCCGTTGAAAAAAGTTTGAATGTTGTAAACACCATTATTATTGTAGGCTAAATCTTGTCTATCATTGGCTTCAATAGCAAAACCAATTTGGCCGAAAGCTTTGATGTTTTCAACGGTGTAATCGCCATTAGGTAAAGGAATTAATCGTAATTTTTGTTTTTCATTAGATTGGTTTACGTAAGAATTGGAGTCCATAGGATAGGCATATACTTCCTTTATGACAGGCAGAGTGGTATCCTTGATATCGATTCCAAAAAGGAGTGGATTTATAGGTCTCTCAGCATTATCTCTAATTTCAAAGTGAAGATGTGGACCTCCAGAACCACCAGTATTTCCACTATATGCAACCAATTCACCTTTTTCAACAATCAAATCTTCGGTTTTTGGAAACAATTCCACTTCGAAACTTTCTTGTTCGTATTGTAACTTTTTTACGACGGCTTCAATTTCCGGAGAAAACTTACTTAAATGCGCATAAACTGTGGTATAACCATTTGGGTGTGTAATATATAGTGCTTTTCCGTAACCATAATGAGAGATTTTTATTCTGCTAACATAGCCACTTGCAGCTGCATAAACTTTTAAGCCTTCACGCTGTTGGGTTTTTATATCTAAGCCTGAATGAAAGTGATTGGGACGTAATTCAGCAAACGTACCGGATAAAATCAAACTAACATCCAAAGGACTTCCAAAGTAATCTTGTGGATAATAATCTTGTGCAAAAACAGTAGCACCTATAAAAAGGAAAATGGCAAAAGTTGTTCTCATAAAGTCTGTAATTCCGGCTAAATTATCAATTTGATTTATATCTACAAAAGATAAATGGCCCTCTTAATTTACGATAATATCAAGCTATTATAATATTTTATAAATTTTATGGAAAAACAATTGTAATTTATACGAAGGTATCTTAACTTTGTCTGATAAGTATTGCATATTGTACATGAGTAAAATTGAAGAAATTGTTGATGCTCTTGAAGTGAAAGTGAGTAAAGTTTTGCAGCAATTGGAAGCTGTGAAGCAAACGAACTTGAAATTGGAAAAGGAGTTGCAAATTTCTAGACAAGATTTTCTTGATCAACAGCAAGTGATTGCTTCATGGGAAGAAAAATACGAGGCGCTCAAATTTGCAAATGCGATGCTTGGTAGTGACGAAAACAAAAGAGAAACAAAGCTTAAAATAAACACATTAATTAGAGAAATTGATTATTGCATTGCGCAATTATCCGATTAATGTAAAGAAATTTTTCTATGTCAGATAAGCTTAAAATAAAGTTGTCTATAGCAAACAGGGTATATCCGTTAACCATCTTGCCCAACCAAGAAGAAGGATTACGTAAGGCTGCTAAAAACATAGAAACAATGATTAATCAATTTGAGCAAAGTTATTCTGTGAGGGATAAGCAAGATGTTTTGGCCATGTGTGCTTTGCAATTTGCATCTCAAGTAGAACAAAAATCGATAGATAAAGAAAATGTAAGTGAACAGGTTGAAGAAAAGCTTAGCGCTTTAAATAAAATGTTACAGTTACATTTAGACTCTTAACGTTCTTTAAAATAAATAAGGTTACTGCCTACATTAGTTATTATTTGGAAAACTCAACATTAATTCTTTAAAAAGGGTGAGTTTAAACTGTAAAAGCGAGCTGCTAACACCAATTCATTTTGGTTGTTAAAGCAGATTTTTGATCAGTTTGTTAGCCCTAAACTTGTTATAAGGAGTTTATTACAAAACAACTAGTGTAGGCTTTTTTTTTTTATATAAATAAACTAACATGGAAATTTCAATTATATCAATAATAGGAGGGCTATTGCTCGGAATTATTATCGGCTTTATTGTAGCCAAAGTTTTGGAGAAAAACAACGCTTCTAAACTTATAAAAAATGCTAAAAAATCTGCAACTGCTATTCTAAAGGAAGCCAATAGCGAAGGTGAAAGCATTAAAAAGGATAAAATCCTTCAAGCTAAAGAAAAATTTATCGAATTAAAATCTGAGCACGAGAAAGTTATCTTGTCTCGAGATAAAAAAATGGCTGATGCCGAAAAACGCATTAGAGATAAAGAATCACAGCTGTCTAGCGAATTGTCTAAGAATACCAAACAAAATCAAAGATTAGAGGAGAAAATTAAAGACTACGATTTTAAAATAGATGTTCTTGAAAAACGACAAGAAGAAATAGAGAGACTTCATAAAAGCCAAATAGAACAATTAGAGGTCATCTCAAGTTTGTCGGCTGAAGAAGCGAAAGCACAATTAGTGGAATCCTTAAAAGGAGAAGCTAAAAACGATGCAATGGCTTATATCCAAAGTACTCTAGAGGAGGCTAAACTTACAGCGCAACAGGAAGCTAAAAAAGTTATTATAAACACCATTCAACGCATAGGAACTGAGGAAGCAGTGGATAACTGTGTGTCGGTGTTCAATATTGAATCGGACGATGTTAAAGGACGAATTATTGGTCGAGAAGGTAGAAACATTCGTGCGATAGAAGCAGCCACTGGAGTGGAAATTATTGTTGATGATACTCCTGAAGCAATTATCTTATCATGTTTCGATTCTGTAAGACGTGAAATTGCTAGACTATCTTTACATAAATTAGTAACGGATGGAAGAATTCACCCTGCTAGAATTGAAGAAGTCGTTCAAAAAACAACGAAACAAATAGAACAGGAAATTATAGAAGTTGGTAAAAGAACAGTTATCGACCTAGGAATCCATAATTTACATCCTGAACTTGTAAAGGTGGTGGGTAGAATGAAGTATCGTTCGTCCTACGGACAAAACCTACTGCAACACTCAAGAGAAGTTGCTAAGCTTTGTGGAATTATGGCAGCTGAATTGGGCCTAAATCCAAAATTAGCAAAACGTGCCGGACTTTTACATGATATAGGAAAAGTGCCGGATGCCGAAGCAGATATGGAAACGCCACACGCAATTCTTGGAATGCAATGGGCTGAAAAGTATGGCGAAAAAGATGACGTGTGTAACGCTATTGGAGCGCATCACGATGAAATTGAAATGACTTCACTTTTAGCGCCAATTGTTCAAGTTTGTGATGCTATTTCAGGTGCTCGTCCAGGAGCTAGACGCCAGGTGTTGGATAGTTATATTCAACGTTTAAAAGACCTAGAGGATATTGCTTTTGGTTTTGGAGGTGTTAAAAAAGCTTATGCAATTCAAGCAGGTAGAGAATTACGTGTAATTGTTGAAAGTGAAAAGGTTTCTGATCAAAATGCCTCTGATTTATCTTTTAATATTTCACAAAAAATCCAAACAGATATGACTTATCCTGGTCAAGTAAAGGTGACTGTTATTCGAGAAACAAGAGCGGTTAATATTGCGAAATAAAACCAATCGTACCTAAATAAATTAAAAAAAAACGTCATTTCTGACGTTTTTTTTGTTTTAGATTATTGGTATTGTTTTTTTATCCCACAATTATTAAATAATGAAGTTTGGAGCTTTTTCTAGCAAAAGAAGTAGTAATCTTCCATAGCTACCTTCTGATGCCTTCTAAAAAAGTCCCTAATGGATTGCTGAGACGTTTTATTAGCTACGGTTACAATGCATTGGTATCGTTTTAATTCTTCTAAATAATTAAAACCAAAGAGTTCTTGATGATAAATATGTTTACCTATTTTTTTGGGATTGTTACAAATCCATATAAAACCTACTTGTCTTTCAATAAGTAATTTGGCAATAGATTTTCCCTTAAAACCTGCGCCCCAAATAACCAAGGGCTGCGTAGCATCATAATTTAAGTCTAAAAAGTATCTTAGTTTTAATTCCAAAAAGTAGTTTTGGGCGTAATTTTCATGCGTTCTAGAGGTTCTTGTACTATAATCTCTCCAAAAATGTAAAACTTGCTTGCAAGGAATAACCTTTAATTTCTGTTGGTAAAACCTAAAAGCCAAATCATAATCTTCGGGGTAATCATCAGGATAAAAAGCATCACAAGCCAATAAGTCATCTTTATGTACCATCCAACATGGGGAAGGAATAACACATTCTTTATAAATTTCAGAATAATTGGCGCCAGTTTGTGTTAGTCTATTTAACCATTTTTCATATTGTTTATACCCATCACTAAGGCCTTCTTTACTAAAATACGATACCAATCCTGTGGCTAAATGGCCTTTTCCAAAGTGCAATAAATTATTTAGTAGGACTTCGAGTTTCATAGGACTCATGATGTCATCACTATCCATTCTAGTAATGTAGCTACCAGAGCTTTTTTCGAAGGCAAATTGTAGTGCAGCAATAATCCCTTGGCCAGGATTTTTAAACAACTTAACACGTTCGTCTTTTTTAGCAAAATCGCTTACAATTTGATAGCTGGTATCCGTGGAGCCATCATCTACAATAACTAATTCCCAATGGGTGTAGGTTTGATTTAGTATAGAGTCTAAACACTCATATATGTACGAATCCGTATTTTTAAATGGAGTTAAGATGCTAATTAATGGCTTTTGCATATTACGAATATAGTTTTTTAAGTTTAATCAATAAAATAGACTATTAATACCAAGCTTTTAATGGTTAAGTACCTATAATCTGAGTTATTTTGGCAAAAACTTAGGTCATAAGTGTAACACATTGTATTTTTGAGCGTCATATCTGACAATTACAATTTAAAAACCATTCAAATGAAGAAAGTATTAACCATTTTAGGCATCAGTTTTTTTCTTGTTGCCTGTGGCTCATCCACAAAATCGTCTGCCGATTTAGCAGTAAGTACACCTATTGCAACAACAATTGATTTAACCAAAGTATCTAATGATCAAGTTCCAGTTATTATTAATCCAGGACGTTTTACCCAAGAAACAGTGGTTTATAGGTTGCCTAGAGTAGTTCAAGGAACGTATTCTGTAAGCGATTTTGGTAAATATATTGATGATATAAAAGCAATCGATTACAATGGCAACGAACTTTCTATAGAAAAAATAGACACCAACTCATGGACTATTAGTAATGCAAAGGATTTAGACTATATCACGTATATGGTTAACGATACTTTTGATGTAGAAATAGGTGGAGGTATTGGTGGAGAAACACCGTTTTCGCCTGCAGGAACAAACATCGAGCCTGATAACTATATGTTGAACTTACACGGATTTATTGGTTATTTCGATTCATTGAAAAACAACCAATATACCGTAGATATTACGGCTCCAGCTGATTTTGTTCGAACCTCTGCTTTACCTAGTGTAGCAGAAAAAACTAGTGAAGACGGAAGTGCAATTACTACAAGTTACTTCGCTACAAGATATTTCGACATTACCGATAACCCGATGATGTACGGAAACCTAGATGTTGAAGAATTTCAAGTGGGCGACATAAAAATTGTTTTAAGTGTTTATTCGCCTAACCAAGTGCATACAGCTAAGGCTTTGAGCGAAATAATGAAAACCATGATGGAAGCTCAAAAAACGTATTTAGGGGACATAAATAGCACCTCTCGTTATGATATTTATCTGTATTTATCTCGTGGTGACGACGAGTCGCCGAAAGGTTTTGGAGCGTTAGAACATCATACGTCTACTACAGTAGTGATGCCAGAAGCTATGCCTTTTGAAGCTTTGGCTGAAAGTATGGTTGATGTGGTTTCTCATGAGTTTTTTCATATTGTAACACCATTGAGTGTGCATTCGGAAGATGTTCATTATTTCGATTATAACAAACCAACCTTCTCTAAGCATTTATGGATGTACGAAGGAGTGACTGAATATTTTGCGACCTTATTTCAGGTGGATCAAGATTTAATTTCTGAAGATCAGTTTTATGGCAAGATTATGGATAAAATGCAAACAGCTTCAGGAATGAACGATGCCATGAGTTTTACTATTTTAAGTGAAAATGTATTGGAAGAACCATACGCAAGTCAGTATTATAATGTGTATTTAAAAGGCGCTTTAATTGGAATGTGTATTGATATTTTAATTCGTGAAGAAAGTAACGGAAATCGTGGAATTCTTTCGTTAATGAAACAGCTTTCTCAAAAATACGGTGAAAACAAACCGTTTAAAGACGATGAGCTTTTTAATGAAATTACTGAAATGACTTACCCTTCGGTTGGAGAGTTTTTACAAACACATGTTGCTGGCGATTTACCAATTAACTACAAAGAGTTTTTTGCAAAAGTTGGTCTTGAAATGGGAGAAAGCAAAGTAGAAACAAATCTGCTACAAAATAATGGCGCTTTAATTTTTGGGGCAAATCAAACAGATGGAAGCATTTATTTCAACGGCTTAGTAAGTCAGAATAGCTTTTGGAATGACAATGGTGTAAAACCTAACGATGTGATTAAATCCATTAATGGAGATGAAGTTAATTTAATGACTGCGAACACCATTTTCCAACAAGTTTTTATGTGGCAGCCAGGAAAAGAAATTGAACTAAAAGTAGTAAGAGATGGGGAAGAGGTTGTAATTAAAGCAACCGTTGAAAAATCATATACCCTTGGAACGACATTAGTTGAAAATCCAAACGCGACTGAAGCTCAAAAAGCTTTGCGTAAAGCATGGTTAAAAGGATAAAAATTCTGAAATGAGAGATAAAAAAAAACCTGATGATGACTCATCAGGTTTTTTTTATGTTTAATACTTAGCAGCTTTTCCTTTTGCGGCTGAGTCCTTAATAAACTGTCTAATATCTTCGGTAGCTGTTATTAAATCATCTTTTCGTAAATACATCATGTGTCCACTTCTGTATGCTTTAAAAGAAAAACGATCTTTCAGTTTACCACTTGGGTCTAACTGTCCCACGGTATATTTCGCAGCAAAATAAGTGGTAGCTCCATCGTAATAACCAGACTGAACTAAAACCTTTAAATAAGGGTTTTGAGCCATGGCATAACGTAAAGCATCTCTTGTGTTGTCGTGTTCTCTGTCCCATGGATGAACATCGCCAAACATACTGTATTTAATATCTGTTTTAAATTTAAGTTCTTCACGGATATAATAGTTAATAGCTGGAGTAAAAGAGTGTAACCAGGAGGAGATTTCTGCGTTGTAGTCAGGAGAATTACCAGCCGTCATTTTATCAATTCCTAAATACCGTGAATCTAATCTACCAAGGGTGTACCCTTTATCCCGTAACAATTCTTTCCAGAAAAAATTGGTTGGTACATTCAAATTATGATCCAAAATAGCTTTTTTGCTTAAGCCTGAATACAGGCTCATTTTTTCGGCTACCTGATTCTTTTCATCTGCTGAAATAAAACCGCCTTTCGCTATAGCTGGCATTAATGTATTAATAGCATAAGTTTCAACCTCTGGCAAAATATCTAATAAATCTTTTTGTTGTAAAGACAAGGGTAAGGCTTTTTGGTACCAGGCAGCTGCCGTAAAATACGGTAAGTTTAAAGCTGAGTAAATAGGCTGATTGGTGGAGTATATTTTATAATCTGCTGGCGAAACTAAAATAACACCATTTAAATACATCCATTGATTGTTTTGCAATTCTTTAGACAAGCCCATAACTCTAGGACCTCCATAACTTTCGCCAATGAGGTACTTTGGCGATTCCCAGCGATTATGTCTGGTTACAAATGTATTCATCCACTCGGCTAAATATTTAATATCTGCATTAATCCCGAAAAAGGTCTTCCTATCAGGGAGTTTTCCGTCTTTATCAGCCACCATTCTTGAATATCCCGTATTTACAGGGTCGACAAAAACAATATCTGCCACATCTAAAATGGAATTCGGATTGTCTTTAACTCCATAAGGTTGTACAGGATATCCTTCGTCATCTATATTTAAAATTACAGGTCCTGTATAGGCAATGTGCATCCAAGCCGAGGCTGAACCTGGTCCGCCATTAAATGAAAAGATAATCGGACGCTTTTCATTTTCACTATTACTTTTTTTATAATAGGTATAAAACAAAGTGGCAATGGGGTCTCCTTGCTTATTCCAAACAGGTTGCGTTCCTGCTGTTGCTTGGTACGATAGATTTTGTCCATTAATGACTATGCTGTGGTTTGTAACCACCATAGTATCCACCGGAATTTTTTGAACTTGTGAAAAAAGCACACTTGTATAAAACGTAACAAGTAGTAATAAGAGAGTTTTCATGTATAAATATTTAAAGCTTTAAAGATAAATGGTTTTATTGGAAGCTATTTTTAAAAATTGTTAAAATCCTTCAAAAACACCTAAACCAAACAGTGCAAAATCATATTTCACAGGGTCTACCGGATCTAGTTGTCTAAGATGAACATCTAATTCTTTTAAGGCTTTGGCATCATTTTGTTTCCGTGTTAAGAGACCCAGTTTTCTAGCTACATTGCCTGAATGCACGTCTAAAGGACAAGATAATATGGAAGGTGAAATGTGTTTCCAAATTCCAAAATCCACGCCGGTGTTGTCTCGTCTAACCATCCATCTTAAATACATGTTAATTCTTTTCGCAGCCGAATTTTTAAGCGGATCACTCACATGTTTTTGAGTTCTTGGTAAATGCGCAATTTCAAAAAATATCCTTTTAAAATGATGAATGGAACTCTGTAAAGAATCGTGTTCCATATTACTTGAGAATACATGTTCTAATCCTTGATGGTTTTTGTAGATATGCTGTAAGGCTTTAATAAAAGTAATAAAATCCACACCATTAAATGTTCTATGTACAAATGGGAGTAGAGCTTCCAAGTCCTGTTCTTCGTGGTTTAATACAAAATCATACGGCGAATGCTCCAATAAATCCATCATTTTATGGGCATTATTTATTATGCTTTTTCTGTTACCCCAAGCAATCGTTGCTGTTAGGAACCCGGCAATTTCAATATCTTCCTTTTTACTAAAAAGATGAGGGATTTGGATGGGATCGCTGTCAATAAAATCTGGACGATTGTATTGGATTACTTTAGCATCTAAAAATTCCTTTAATTCTAATTTGTTCAATGTTTTTGGTATTTGAAACCTTAAAAATATGGATCTATTTTTAAAAATACCTAGATTCTCATTCGAATTATTTATTTAAAAAAAACTAACTTCGTTACTCTAAATTTCACCTCAAAACATAAATAATGTCTGTCGATTATTCTACTATAAAAATACTTCCTGAACAAGCTTTAGAAATAGCACAAAAACATTATAATCTTGAAGGAAAAATAAAAGCCTTACCTGGTGAATTAGATTTTAACTTTAAAATTAGCACCAAATCAGAAAGTTATATTCTAAAAATTAGTAGGCCTAATGAAGATTTTGAATATTTAGAATTTCAACAGCACATCATTCAATTCCTTTCTAAAAAAGATTTATTGGCTCCTAAGGCGTTTCCGGATGCTCAAGGAAAACTAATTAGTGCTATAAAAGATTCTCATGGAAACACGCGATTTATAAGGTTATTGTCGTGGATAGAGGGAAGACTATGGTCTTCGGTGAACCCTATAAAAGACGATTTACTTTATTGTTTAGGAACCGAAACAGGAAAACTAACAAGTGCGTTAGAGGGGTTTGAACACGCAAAAAGTCAACGGCATTTCGAATGGGATTTAGCGCAAGCTAGTTGGACTTTTAATTATTTGAATTTGTTTTCTTCAGAGGAACAAACTATCGTTTCATACTTTCAAAAAAAATATAACGAGAATCAAGAGGTTTATAAAACACTTAGAAAATCGGTAGTCCATAATGATGCTAATGATAATAATGTTATTGTTTCAACCAGTTTAATAGACCCTAAAGTCTTAGCAATAATAGATTATGGTGACGCTATTTATACGCAATCTATTAACGATTTAGCGGTTACTATTGCTTATGCCATAATGAATAAGCCCGATTTGTTGGCGGCAGCTTTACCAATTGTGTCAGGTTACCATAGTCAATATCCATTACAAGAAAAGGAGCTCCAGTTTTTATATAATTTAGTAGCCATGCGCTTGGTAATAAGTGTAACAAAATCGGCACTTAATAAACAAAAAGAACCAGGAAACGACTATTTAGTAATTAGTGAAAAACCAGCGTGGGATGTATTACGAAGATGGAAGCAAATAGATGAAAACCTAGCTTATTTCAGTTTCAGGACTGCCTGTGGTTTTACAGCTCACCCTAATGAAACTTCTTTTTTGAAATGGGCTAAAAAACAGGAGATTTCTTTAAAGGAATTCTTTCCAACGCTCAATTTTAATCAGATTAAGAATATCGATATGTGTGTTGCCAGTACATGGTTGGGCAACGAAAATGAATACAACGACATAGAACTTACAAGTTTTAAAATTAAAAGACTGCAAACTGAAACCCCTAAAGCTTTACTTGCTGGGGGCTATTTGGAAGTGAGACCTTTTTATAGTACAAAAGCTTATCAAAAAGAAGGAAATTCTGGGCCAGAATATAGAACGACCCATTTAGGAGTTGACTTTTGGGTGAAGGAAAATACAGCTATTCACGCACCTTGGTCTGGAGAGGTTTTTAGTTTGTACAATAACGGAAACCATAAGGATTACGGTCCGACTTTAATTTTAAAACATAAAACCGATGACGGAATTCCTTTTTATACCTTGTATGGACATCTAACTAAAAGTAGTTTAGACTTACTTAAAAATGGTCAAAAAGTTGATAGGGGAGATCTCATAGCCTACGTGGGGAATAATACGGAAAATGGAGATTGGGCGCCTCATTTGCACTTTCAAATCATGTTAGATATGATGGACTATAAACACGATTTCCCAGGTGTTGCTTTCCCTAATAATGTATCTGTTTGGAGTAGTTTGTGTCCCAATCCGAATTTGTTGTTCAAGATGGATAGCCTTGATTCTATCCATCATAAAACAAATTCTCAATTAATGGCGTTTAGAAATAATCACCTAGGTAAAAGCCTGAGTTTGTCTTATAAAAATCCACTTAAAATGGAACGAGGTTCTGGTGTGTATTTAATAGACAATACAGGAAGAAAATATTTGGATACTGTAAATAATGTGGCACATGTGGGACATGAACATCCACGAGTAGTCAAAGCGGGCCAAGAACAAATGGCCGTTTTAAATACCAATTCTAGGTATTTACATGATCATATCAATGAGTTTGCAAAGGAGTTGTTGGACACATTTCCTAGGGAATTATCAGTCGTTCATTTTGTGAATTCAGGTAGTGAAGCGAACGAATTGGCTTTGCGAATGACCAAGGCCTATACCAAAGCAAAGGATATGATCGCTGTTGAAATAGGTTATCACGGAAATTCCAATGCTTGTATTGATATCAGTTCTTATAAATTTGATGGCAAAGGCGGACAGGGAGCTCCAGAACACACTCATATTGTTCCGCTTCCTGATACATTTCGAGGGATGTATCAAGGAGAAAATACGGCTGATAAATATGTAAAACATGTAGAGCAACAAATTGAAAATATTCATTCAAAAGGTAGAAAAGTAGCTGGTTTTATTTGCGAAAGCATCATTAGTTGTGGAGGACAAGTAGAACTTCCAAAAAACTATTTAAAAAAGGCTTATCAAGCCGTTAGAAAAGCTGGTGGGCTATGCTTAGCAGATGAAGTTCAAACGGGTTGTGGTCGTGTGGGACATACATTTTGGGGATTCCAACTGCATGAGGTTATTCCTGATATTGTGACTATTGGAAAGCCTATTGGAAATGGTCATCCGCTAGCTGCCGTAGTTTGTACGCAAGAAGTAGCTGCTGCGTTTGCAAATGGTATGGAATACTTTAATACATTTGGAGGTAACCCAGTTTCATGCGCTATAGGCAAAGAAGTTTTACAAGTAATAAAAGATGAAAAACTTCAGGATAATGCGCTTAAAGTTGGAACGTACTTAAAAGAGGAGTTGCTAAAACTTAAAAAAGAATTCGCAATCGTAGGAGATGTACGCGGTCAAGGTCTGTTTTTAGGTTTTGAACTCACAGATGAAAATAAAAATCCTTTAGCAGAAAAAGCAGCCTATTTAGCAAATAGAATGAAGGACTTTGGGATTTTAATGAGTACAGATGGTAAAGATAACAATGCGCTAAAAATAAAGCCTCCCATGGTTTTTTCTATTGAAAACGCTGATGAATTGTTAGGTAGATTAAAACAAATATTTCAAGAGGATTTTATGACGGTTTAATGGCATATTTTTAATAGATAATTTTTCCGTCAACCATCGTGAGTTTTCTATCTGCCATATCAGCTAATTCTTGGTTATGGGTTACAATAACAAAAGTCTGCCCAAATTCATTGCGTAGTTTAAAAAACAACTGATGAAGATTCTCAGCCGACTCGCTATCTAAATTTCCTGAAGGTTCATCAGCAAAAATAAGCTCTGGGTTATTTATTAAAGCCCTAGCAACTGCAACTCGTTGTTGTTCACCGCCAGATAATTCGTTTGGTTTGTGGTGATATCTGTCTTTTAAGCCTAAAAAATCAAGCAATTCTTTAGCTCGGTTTTCCGCTTCCAATGTTTTTGTTTTCTTAATATAGGCTGGAATACACACATTCTCTATAGCTGTAAACTCAGGTAAAAGCTGATGAAACTGAAAAATAAATCCAATATGCTCATTTCTAAATTTGGCTAAAGCTTTATCGTTTAATGAGCTAATATGAGTACCGTTAATAACAAATTCACTATTTTCTTTGGAAGAAGGCTTGTCCAAAGTACCAAGTATTTGGAGCAAGGTGGTTTTTCCAGCACCGGAAGCACCTACAACTGAAACAATTTCACCTTTCTTAATGTCTAAATCAACACCTTTTAAAACGTGTAAATCATTATAATACTTGTGGATGTTTTTTGCTTGAATCATATAAAATCTATAGAAGTGGTGAATTTAATACAATATGTCCTTATGTACAATTATCGGCCGCGTTTCTTATTAAAAATGTTTTTCATTTGGTTGTAATCTATATAGTAAACTAACCGAATGGAGAAGTTGTGGTCTATAGACTGTTTGAAAAGATTATTCACACTATCAAAATAACTATCTCTAGAGGCATTAGAGAAATCGAATAAACTGTTTCTGTATAAGGCGGTCAAGCTACTTCCTGGTGCAAATTGCCATGAGTACCCAAAGTCTAAATTCCAAGTATTAAAATTAACATTTGGGTCGTTTATATCGCTTAATGTATAATGGTCCTCGGTGCTTAATCGTCCATTGTCTTCTAGGGTATATAATTGGTTGTTATAGCTTACCACACTCCAATAATTTCTAAAGGATAAAGACAAAGCATGAAACACATTAAAATTGTAGTTTCCAGTTATCGAGTTAACAAGGGTGTTTTGGTCTCTTTGTCCAAATATAATATCGGTTCCTAAATTTTGAATATAACCTCTGTCTCCTTTTGCTTGGCTGTAATCCATTCTATATATTAGTGTGAATCGGTCGTTAAACCTAACTCTGGGGCTGAGCCCGAATTCTAAATTAAAAACATCCCGACCGGATTCAAACATGGTTTCAAAACCAAGTTCTGCATCTAAAGCAAAAGTTTTGTTGTAATTGGATGAAATCCATCCGCTTGAGCTTAAAAAGTTTTCATATATAAAATATCGACCTTCCGACCTAGCTTCGTAATAGTCGTATTGCTTTCCTATTTCATAGTTAATTCGTGCTCCATAACTAAGTAGGTTTTTATTTTCTAAGGTTATTCTACTTCCAATATTGTTACCTGTGTACGTATTGGGGTTGTATAGCATCTTGTAGTTATACCAAAAACCGTAATACAAATTAATTAAGTTGCCAATAGGCTCAAATATTTGATAAGAAAAATCGGCGCTAAAATTGCTGTAGTTGTTTTTGAAATTTATTCCAAAGTCATTAATGTCATAGTTTTTATCGGCTAGTTCATGGCCGATACTATATTGATAATTCCCACTTATTTTACCAATTTCTAACTGGGTGTTAAAACCACTTGAGTGATCGTTTTCTAAATTTAAAAAACTATGTTTTACAGCGGTGCTAATTCCAAAGGTATTCTTTTCGTTTACTAAATCTAAAAGTAAAGCGGTTACGTTAGCATCTCTAAAATGCCCATTTCTAGTTACATTGGTATTTATTAAACTTACAGAGGAGTTTCCTTTAAACTGCTGATCAACCACAAAAATATTGTAGTTAGTTAAGGGTTCTACCAATTCTTTTCTAGAATTGGTACTTATCGTATCTTTAATTTTGGCATAGGTTTTTTGTGTTATGGCATTAAACAAACCTATTCCAAAGCCTTCTTTTGTTCTTCCAGAAACTTTAAAAGCATTTAACATTTTTACTTTTTCCGGATAGTTTTCTACCACTTCGTTGGTACCCAAAGTAACATCTCCGGTAGGGGAATTTCCAATACGTCGGGAGTAAAATAAATCTCCTTTAGTGAATAAATCTACGCCTTCAGTAAAGAATTGACGTTGTTCAGAAAATTGCTGTTCAAATGGTCCTAGGTTTAGTTCAACATCGTCAAACCCTACTTGACTAAAATCAGGGATTAAGGTGGCGTCTAGGGTGAAGTTCTCGGTAATGCCGTATTTTAAATCTAATCCAACATGATAGTCATCGCTCATATCGGCAGCGCCTTCTTTGTTAATTACAGTTGAAGCATACGGATAGAGCATAAGTCGAGTAGGAGGTTGGATGTCTTTGATACCAAGCAACTGCCCGTGATATAAACTAATGCGACCAACTTCAGGATCGATTGGGCTCCAAGTGTACTGCGATTTATGTGAACGAAATTGCCTATGAAATTGCAAACCCCATACATGTTCTATGTTGTTAGAAAAGCGCAAAGCTGAATAAGGGATTTTCATTTCAACAATCCACCCATCGGCAACAATTTTTACAGCACTTTCCCAAACAGCATTCCATCCAAAATCTTCTCCTATATTTGGAGAGCTAATGGCGTCTGCTTGATTCCCTGTAGGAAAAACAAAGAATTCTACGTCGTTTTGTGAGTCGTCATAAGGATTTAAAACCACTGCAAAAAAATCATTGATTCCAAAATTGTCACGACTTTGAAATTGTTTGGTTATTTCTTCAGGATTATCGTAAAGATAGGCCCCAAAATAAATAGCATCATCGTCGTAAGTAACCCGAACGATTGTTTTTTGATACGGTTTTTCTTGTACTCCTACATCGGGTTTAAATTGAACAAAATTTTCAGCTAATGCAGCATCTTCCCATGCTAAATCATCTAAAACCCCATCAATTTTAGGAGCAATATCTGTTCGTTTTATATGAAGAGATTTTTTCTCTTGTGCCAGTAGAGAATAGGAATATAATAGGAAGATAATTAAAAATAAAAATGGCTTCATTAAAATAACATGCTAGGTTGATGGGTTAAAAATACAATTATTCTAAATAGGTATGTCTTTCTTAGCAATGCTAAACATGGAAGGCTAAAAAGAAACCAAGTACAAGGGGAAAATAATCTAAATTGATGGAATTACTTAACTCTAAAGTTACTAAAATGTTTTTGAACTCTAATTTTGGAATGTTTTTTGGTATGATATAGGTAATTAATAAATTATATGACAGTAGAAAATCGTTCCAAAATAAAAAAACTCCTATTAGGAATCTTATTTGATTTGTTAGGTTATGTTTCATACGTGTTTCCTCCCTTCGATTTTGTTTGGGCACCTTTATCGGCTTATTTAATGACGAAGTTGTACCCAGGAAGAAAAGGAAAAATAGCAGCAGCTATTTCTTTTATTGAGGAAGCTTTACCAATGATAGATGTTATCCCATCGTTCACACTTATGTGGCTGTATACCTTTGTGTTTTCTAGTAATAAAGAAAGGGTGCCCATTAATGCAAAGCAATAAATAGTAAAAAAGCTCTCTCAAAATAATCACTGTTTTGAGAGAGCTTTAATTTTAAGCTAATAAAATAGCCTACAAACTATAAGAAAGTGAAACACTAATGTTTCTTCCTATATTGTAAATACCTTCATCCTTTAATCTTGACAAATGGTTTATATAGGTTTTGTTTGTTAGGTTCGTTCTTGAAACAACAACATTCAAATTGTTTTTGAAAAGCGTGATATTTCCACCCATTCCAGCGCTTAATAAATTATAACCTGCAGTATGGGTTTCGAAAGTATTGCTGTTGTTTTGAGCAAATGTAGAGTGTAATTTTACAAAACCGCTAAGTTTATCAATCCACTTAGTGTCAAACTCTACTCTCAAGGTGTTACTCAAGCTATTGGCAGGAATTAAAGGTAAATAACTGCCGTTATCTTGTTTTCCGGTGACTGTTTCAAAGCTACTTTCCACATGCAACCAATCCAAAGGATGTGGATGAAAATGAAATCCAATTTCACCCCCATACAATTTAGCATGCTCTTGCACATAATGGTAAACAGGTGTGCCGTTTATAGAAGTACCATCGGGTTGTAGGAAAATATAATCGTTTACTAGATTGTAGAAACCATTTACAAAAACTTCCACATGTTCACTTTTAAATTCAAAAGACAAATCTGTTTGGAAGTTTTGTTCGTTCGTTAAATTTTCATCTCCAACTTCAAATCTATTAGTGCCTTCATGTGTTCCGTAGGAGGTTAATTCAGCAAGGTTGGGAGCTCTAAATCCAGAGGCTAGATTTAATCGGGCGGTAACCAGTTCAAATAGATTAGTTTTTACACCTAATGCGCCGTTAAAGCTATTAAAGTTTTTAGAAAACCCTTGTACTAGGTTTACTTGTCTAGTATCAAAGCGCGCCCCAATTTGTACGTCCGCTTTATTAAAATGAATGTGCGTCATTCCAAAAATACCAAAATCGTTTGTGGTAGCGTCAGGAATTAATAGTTCGTCACCATAATTTCCATTAGTTTGATGCATGCCTTGTGTTCCTACAATGGTTTCAAATTTGCCATAAACCGGTAGTTGATATTTAATGTCGTAATTGAAGGTTTTAAGCTTCATGTGAAGTGCAGCATCTAATCCATGATGTTCATGCTCATGTTCATGTCCATGTTCTTCGTCATGATTGTCATGCTCATCGTGATGATGTGGTTCTTCAAATTCCTTTCTATCATTATAAATATATCCTAAATTAATATCTAAGCTAGAGTTTTCGAAATAGATATTGGACTTGGAACTAAACACGTGATTGGTGATATCTTGATAGGGTAATTCAGGAGTTTTACTTGTTGTTTGCTCTCCAATTTCACCAGGAATTCCAAGTTTGGAATGATTCATATTGTACCTAAATTCCGTTTTAAATTGCTTGTCTTGAAATCCAATTCCAGCCTTAAAATCTTGTTCCTTGAAACGTGAATTGCTCACGCGATAGTCTGCTGTTTTATAATCAGAATGTTCGCTCATACTTCCTCTGATAAGGAACTTCAACTTCTCAGCAGATTCCTTATAACCCACTTGGGCCTCGTAGCCTAATGTGTTTCCAAAATACGTGCCTTCAAAGTCGGCGGCATTAGTGTTTTGTGACGCAAATTTTTCTGGGTTTATATATAAAACACCTCCTAGTGCATCGCTACCATAGAGTAGGGAAGCGGGGCCTTTAATAACTTCAACACTTTCTACTCCTGAGCTATTTAAACCTAAACCGTGTTCGTCTCCAAATTGTTGGTTTTCCAATCTAACTCCTTGTGTGTATACTAAAACCCTGTTAGAGCTAAGTCCACGAATAACGGGCTTACCTATACCAATACCCGTGCTAATACTTTCTACGCCTGCAATATTGCTTAACCCATCGGAAAGAGTTAGAGCTCCTCTGGCTTTTAAGTCTGCAATTTTGGCTTGCTCGACTTTCATAACGTTTTCGCTTTGTAATTTATGGAATGGTGTGGATATAATTATTTCACCCATTTCAATAGCCGAAGGCTTTAAAACAATTTCAAGCTTGGTATTTAAAGGAATGTTAATGGTTTTTGAAAAGGACTCGTAGCCTATAAACGAACAAACTATTTTATAATTTCCAGAAGGTAAATTGTTTATAATAAAATAACCAGAATCGTCGGTGGTTGTTCCTTTTTCTAATTGTGGAAAATAAATGTTGGCAAATGCAATTGGATGGTTTGTATGGTGCTCAATTAAGGTTCCTTCTATGGTGTTTTGCGCGAATAAAACGGGCGTAAACCATAAAAGAAACAAGTATATTATTTGTTTCATGTATTAAAATATAATAGTTAAAAAATAGAGGAAGCTGAATGAAATTCAGTGCCTAAAAATTGGGTTATAAAATTAACTATTAGATGAAGGAGGACCACGAAGGGAAAAATGAAGCGCTTGAAATTCACTAATAAAGAAGTATTGTGAATGAGCTTCTTGAATGGAATCTTGTTTTTCAAGAAGTTTATAAGGGTTTTCTTGAAGGGTAAATACGGTGTTTATTTGGAATTTATGAAACTCACAATCCACATCTAAGGTGTGTAAGTGGGTTTGAGGCTCTCCTAAACAAACTTCATGTTTATGATTGTTATGGCTAAAAGCATGAGACAATTTAACAACAGAAGGTGTGAAAACCAATACAACCAAAAGTATGGAAATCACTCTAAAAAGAATATGTTGTTTTATATGTTGCATTAATCTAAAAAGCGCTTTAAGCCAAATCTACGAAGCATTTTCTTCTCAAATTCCCAAAAGAATTTAAACTGACCAAAAAGCCAACCTGTAGTGACTAATAGAATTTGATAGAAAACGAGCCCAATGATAATATATAAAACCCAATAGACGGTAATATTTAAGTTTTCTTTAGTAATTCCAAGGAGTTTGATAATAGGTCTTCCTACGAATAAAGAGGAGGTTCCAGTAATGGCGAAGACAATAAAAATACGAATCATCTCCCACTTGTAGTCCACCACCCATTTGTTTTCCAATTTTTTAAAAAGAAACAGAATGAATTTTAATAAACCAAAAAACAATACCCCAGTAACGCCTATTTTAACTAGTAAATGAAATTCTGTTAAAAAGACATTTGCTAATCTAAATGAGCTATAAACTAATAGTAAAATCCCTAAAAGAGGAAAGATAAGTTGCCAGTTTTTCTGTATTTCCCAGTGTTTTTTGAAGTTCTCCATGCACGCTCTTTTAAAGTTGCAAAGATACTTTAAATTCTAGGAATATAACTAGTTAATTGTTGCTTATAGGTTAATTGAAAGTATATGAAATAGTTATATAATTTGTAATTGACTTCGTAACCATAGTCAACCGTTGGGTCGTAATAAATTCGAGAATCGTACAAGCCAGATGGATATTGTAAGGGTTTCAGGGCCCGATCATTCCAAGCATCTACATACTGTCTGTTTCTGGTTTCCATAAAGTCTTGTTCGTAATAGCCTCTGGGTCTAGCTTGGGTTTCTAGCCACAAGTTGTAGCCCGGCTCTATAATAATTAATTCATACTCTAAATCGTTATTAGCAATGGAAACAGTGTCGTTTTCTACCAAAGGCGCGTCATTCTTATTGCTAACTAAATCTGTGTTTTTAGAAGATTTACAGCTATATAAAAATCCGAGAATTAGAAAGAGGTATAATATGCGTTTCATAGCGTTTTGTTTATCTTAAAGATACAAAATTCATAGCTTGTATGTATTGGCTTTAACAAAAAAAGTCAAACCGAAGTCTGACTTTTTTGTGTTATAAACATAATTTTTATTTGCCAAAAAGACCACCAAGTAAGCCTCCAAGACCACCTTTCTTTTTGTTTCCACCTAAAACCATACCAGCTACATCATCAATAATACTTCCGTCGCCATCAGCATCTAGGATAGATTCTAAAAAGCTTTGTTCGTTTTTAGAAGAATTTCCGCTTAATAAACCACCTAATAAACCTTCTAAACCAGATGGATTACTCACATTTTTTTCTTTTGTTTCTTTGGCCAACATGCCCATAAGAATTGGGGCTGCCACTTTTAATATATTGGCTACAGATCCTGAGTCAACTCCAGCACGTGCACCAATAGCATTTTCAACATGTTGTTGCTTGTTTCCTAAAACGTGGCCTAATATTTTGCCTCCATCTTTTATCACATCATCGTTAACTCCTCCAGAGAAAAGTCCGCCTAGATTGTCTAGAATGTTTCCTTCTTGTTTACTGTTTAAAGCTCCCAAAAGCCCTTCAGCACCTTCAGGTGTTGCAGCGTTGCGCTTCATAGCTTGCATTAACACCGGTAAAGCCATAGTTAAAACTTGACTTGTTTTATCTTTTGGTTGGTTGGTTTGTCCAGCCACTCCGTCGATGATGGTTTTACCCATATCGCTATTTAATAAATCTAAAATTCCTGCCATTATTTTTTTATTTTATGAATATGTTAAAATACAAAAAAGTCTTTAAGGAATAAAATTTAAAGACTTTTAAAGTATCGTTTGTTAAAAAGTTTAAGCTTTTTCTGCTTTTAAAAGCTTGGTAATTTGTTGTGCTAGTTCAATACCTATACGTTCTTGGGCTTCGTTTGTAGAAGCTCCAATATGTGGGGTTAATGAAATTCTTCCATTCATTAAAACTTGAATGGCAGGAGTAGGTTCTTCTTCAAAAGTATCTAATCCTGCAAAAGCTACTTTTCCACTCTCTAAAGCTTCAATTAATGCGACTTCATTAATAACACCACCTCTAGCTGCATTGATAATGCCAACCCCATCTTTCATCATGTCGAAATGTATTTTCTCAATAACATAGCTGCCTTGTGAAGGTAAATGCAAAGTAACGAAATCGGCCTTTTTTAAAACATCTTCCTTAGGTTCTGTTTCAATTTCAAAGTTGATAGACTGCCCGTCAAAAAACTCTAATTTAATAGTAGCTTTTTCCACAATTTTATCGCAGGCTATAACACGCATACCTATACCTAAAGCAATCTTGGCAACTTCTTGTCCTATCCGTCCGAAACCAATAATACCCAAGGTTTTTCCTCTTAATTCTGTTCCCTTGGCATAATTCTTTTTCAGGGATTTAAATCGAGTATCGCCATCTAAAGGCATAATTCTGTTACTGTCGTGTAAAAAACGTACCCCGCCAAATAAATGGGCAAACACTAATTCGGCAACCGATTGAGAGGATGCAGCTGGTGTGTTTATAACATGAATGTTTTTGCTTCTAGCATAGTCCACATCTATGTTGTCCATTCCAACACCTCCACGTCCAATAATCTTTAAACTAGGGCAGGAGTCTATTAAAGCTTTACGCACTTGAGTGGCGCTTCTTACCAATAACACCGCAATGTCGTTTTTATTGATATAGTTGCTTAACTGTTCTTGTGCTACTGTGGTAGTAATTACTTCAAAACCATTTTTTTCTAAGGCTTCTATACCACTTTTTGAAATTCCGTCGTTTGCTAGTATTTTCATTGAAAAATTAGTTTGTCTCTCATCAAAATGAGAATTTATTTTTCTCCATAACTTACTAGATGAAAAGGCTTGTTATGGAATGTGTTTATTTAAAATGTAATTCTATAGGCTTTCAAACCTACTAAGGGTTCGCAATGTTAAGATGATTATGCTTTTGATTCCAATTCACTCATAACTTCTACTAAGGCTTTAACACTATCTAACGGAAGCGCGTTATACATAGATGCTCGGTAACCTCCAACGCTTCTATGTCCGTTAACACCACTAATGCCTGCTTCCTTAAGCATGGTTTCAAAGGTTTCTTTTAAATTATCGTTAACTAAAGTAAAGGTGGCATTCATTTGAGAACGATCTTCCTTGGCAGCAAATCCTTTGAATAGAGGGTTTAAATCAATTTCCGAATACATAACTCGAGCCTTCATCTCGTTTTCTTTTTCTATAGCTTTTACACCGCCAAGGTTTTTTAACCATTCTAAGGTTAACATGGAAGTGTACACTGCGTATACAGGAGGTGTGTTAAACATACTTCCTTTTTCTATATGTAATTTATAATCCATCATAGATGGAATTTTTCTAGAAACTTTCCCCAGAATATCTTCCTTAACAACCACTAAAGTTGTTCCAGCAGCACCTAGGTTTTTTTGAGCGCCAGCATAAATTAAATCAAATTGTGAATAATCTAAACTACGAGATAAAATATCACTACTCATGTCGCAAACCATAGGGATATCGCATTTTGGAAAAGATTTCATTTGCGTACCATATATGGTGTTGTTGGAAGTACAGTGAAAATAATCGTATTCTGAAGGGATTTCATACCCTTTAGGTATATAATTGAAATTAGCACTTTGTGATGAAGCTACTTCATAAATGTCATCGTAAATACGTGCTTCTTTTATTGCTTTTGAACTCCATGTTCCAGTATTTAAATATCCAGCTCTTTTTTCTAATAAGTTAAGGGCTACCATTAAAAACTGGGTACTTGCTCCTCCATGTAGAAATAAGGCTTTATAACCTTTTCCTTCAAGACCTAATAGTTCTAAGGCTAATGATCTGGCTTTCTCCATAACATCAACAAAAGCTTTACTTCTATGTGAGATTTCTAAGATGGATAAACCTTCATTGTTGAAATCCATGATGGCTTCTGATGCTTTTAATAAGACTTCCTGAGGAAGGATGGATGGTCCGGCACTAAAATTATGTTTTTTCATATGTAATTTCCAATTAATTGAAATTGGTTTTTGGTTAAATATCTTTTTCCTAGCTATTTTAACACGAAAATAGAGAAAGAGATGGAAAAGTCTTAAGATTCAGCAACAAAGGTGCTAATTTCTTAAATAAATAGAAATATATTTTAATTTAATTAACAACTAAATTTTTAGCAAAAACTTAAGCGTGTCAACGCCATCGGCAAAATCCCAAAGCCTTGGGTTTTGGGTATCGCCAAATGCAATGTCGGTATTAAATAAGTTGTTTGAAACCACACACTGTATGTTGTCAGAGTTTTTATCTAAAGTACTTCTTAAGTCTTCTAATGACTCGTAATATTCATAAAATAGGGTAGCAATAGGTGAGGCGTAGCTAGCATCTTCTTTTATCATTAAAAAACCATTTTCTAGCATATCAAATTCGCTCATTAAATATACAGCTTTGTTGTAATCGTAATTATTAGCGTATTTGTGTTCATTAATAATAGGATGCCACAAATACATGGCTTTAAAAAAGCTGTCAAAATTATATCCTCTTGGAATAAATAATTTTGAAACGTTTCTACATCCTAGACCATAATATCTAAATATATCGTGAGATAGTTGTGTTAATTGTTCGTCGGTTTCGTTACCAGTTAAAATCGCAACAGAATTTCTGTTCTTTCTAATAATGGAAGGCTTGTCTTTAAAATAATATTCAAAATACCTGGCAGTATTATCGCTTCCCGTAGCAATAACAGCATCAAACTCCTTTAATTGCCCTTCAGTAAAGGTAATGCTGCCCTTAAAACTAGGGGCCACATATTCTAAGTATTTAGCTAAAAAAGGTAGAAGATGCTTGTCGTTAGACGATTGCTTCACCACCACATCATGCCCGGAAAGTAATACACAAAAAAAGTCGTGAAAACCAACTAATGGAATGTTTCCAGCCATAATAATGGCTACTTTTTTAGCTTCGCTAACATTAAATTTATAGTTTTTAGTGAATTCTGTGATGTTACTTTCGGTTAAAGCTTCTGACCAGTTGTTTAAAGCAAATAAAATATTTTCCTCTGTAAACCAACCATTGTATTCGTTAGCAAGTTTTATTTGGTGTTTAAAGCCATCAAAAAATAGGTCGTTATGCGGAATATGTTCCTTTTTAACGATACCATTTGTTGAAAACTGACTTAAAAAATCGCCTAATTTTACAAAGGCTTGGATTCTTTCTTCTAAATTCATTATAAGGTTTGGTTATGAATTGTTTTGGCTTTATTTTTGCAATTGCAAATTTACATAAAGCAAATGAGCAATGAAAGGTTTTAAATCTGATTTTAAATTTTATTTCCCCAAGAGTTTAACAAGACCTTTTTATAACTTAAAATCGAAGAGATTAAAAAAATAAATAGTTATGGCAATAATTATAACAGACGAATGTATTAACTGCGGAGCTTGTGAACCTGAATGTCCAAACAATGCCATTTATGAAGGTGCAGACGATTGGAGATATAAGGATGGTACAAGTTTAAGTGGTAAAGTAGTACTACCAAATGGTAAGGAAGTAGATGCGGAAGAGGCTCAAGAACCTATAAGCGACGAAATTTACTATATTGTTCCTGATAAGTGCACAGAGTGTCAAGGTTTTCATGAAGAACCACAATGTGCGGCTGTTTGTCCAGTGGATTGCTGTGTGCCAGACGATGCGCATGTGGAAACTATTGATGAATTGCTTGGAAAGCAACGTTTTATGCACCCAGAGGATTAATCATAAAATAAATACGAAATATATAACCCCAAGGTAATGCTTGGGGTTTTTTGTTTTTAGTTCATTAATACTTCTCATGAAAATACTCATGAACACGCACTTCCTTTTTCTGCTTGCTTAAGGCTTCTTGAGCGCGTAGTTCAATCCTTCTTATTTTTCCTGAAATAGTTTTAGGCAACACTTCAGTAAATTCAATGATTCTTGGTATTTTATATCGTGATAAATGTTGTTCAGAATAATCAAAGAGCTCTTTAGCTAATTCTTCTGAAGCTTTTGTTCCACTGGCTAAAATAACAAATGCTTTTACCGCGTTACTTCGTAATTCATGCGGACTAGCAACTACAGCAGTTTCCAATACTTTTGGGTGTTCTAAAAGAACACTTTCTACTTCAAATGGACCTACTCTAAAGTCTGAAGCTTTTATAACATCATCGTCACGCCCTACAAACCAAAAGTATCCTTCCTCGTCTTTATAAGCTTTATCGCCTGTATAATATAATCCGTGTTTAAATACGGCATCATTTCGTTCTTTATCTATTAAGTAGGTTTTGAAAACTCCGGTAATCCTATTTATATCATGTTTAAGGCAAATATTCCCTTCTTCCGAAGTTTCTACCTCCTTACCTTCATCATCGGCAATCACAACGTCATACAGAAATGTTGGTTTTCCCATAGATCCAAATTTTACTGGTTTGCCCGGGAGGTTACCAACTAAAGCCGTGGCTTCAGTTTGCCCATAACCATC
>Ga0209075_1000716_pt1 | contig 32070 bp, 23 predicted proteins | sample Stecom2011_FD_187523 | JGI IMG/M metagenome (GOLD analysis project Ga0209075, IMG submission 187523) | Agricultural soil microbial communities from Utah to study Nitrogen management - Steer compost 2011 (SPAdes) (version 2) | ecosystem: Environmental > Terrestrial > Soil > Agricultural land...
TCGCCATCGTAGCTGAGGATGTTAGAGGGAAACCCAGCGTCAAAGCTAAAGCGCGAAAACAACAGCTTATCGCCCATCCACACAGGCCCTTCGTACAGACCAGGCTCATTAAAATTGGCCGCTGTAATGCGCTCGGCCTCAAATACACCCAACGGCGCACTGTAGCTCTCGGCTCTGCAATAATGGCTGGCCCTGACCGGCTGGGCTTGGGTGTCGTGTGCATTTATTTGGCTACAAGCCATAAGCGGTAAGGTTACAGCGAGACTGATAAGAAGTTTTTGCATGGGTATCCTGCGATAAATGCTGACGGCCAAAACGCACGGCTTTTTTTTGGCGAGCTTGTGCGTGGTTATTGGCATACTAGCAGAAATGATTGCGTTACCATAGCGCCTCTAACGCGTACACAGCTAAAGTTGACGGTTAACAGTTAGGCCGCCATGAGGTATAATTCGCGCCCGATTCGCCCGCAAGGGCACCTCATCCATGTGGGTCATGGATAGCCTCCAAAGCAGCGATCCTGCTCGCGGAGTACATCAAATTAAAACCAGAGGATCTCAGTCGTGCTTGAAGCCTATCGCAAACATGTTGCAGAACGCGCAGCAGAAGAAATTCCACCAAAGCCATTAGACGCTGAACAGGTTGCAGGCCTGGTTGAGCTATTAAAAACCCCGCCCGCGGGTGAAGAGAGTTTTCTGCTGCAGTTGCTGACTGATCGCGTACCGCCCGGTGTCGACGAAGCCGCCTACGTCAAAGCCGCTTTTTTAACGGCCTTAATTGACGGCGAGACACAATCGCCATTAATCGATAGAGCTCACGCGGTGAAACTGCTTGGCATGATGCACGGCGGTTACAACATCGAAACTCTGGTTAAACTGCTCGACGACAGTGAGCTGGCGACCTTAGCGGCCACTGAGTTAAAGCACACATTGCTGATGTTTGATGCTTTTCACGATGTGGAAGAAAAAGCCAAAGCCGGCAATACCATCGCCCAAGAGGTGGTGCAATCATGGGCCGATGCCGAGTGGTTTACGCAGCGCGACAAAGTAGCCGAGAGCATTAAGCTGACGGTATTTAAAGTGACCGGCGAGACCAACACCGACGATTTATCCCCCGCGCAAGACGCCTGGTCGCGCCCTGATATTCCGCTGCACGCTCGCGCCATGTTTAAAAACGGCCGCGACGGCATCACCCCCGACCAAGAGGGCGAGATAGGCCCCATCAAACAGATCGAGCAGCTGTTAGCCAAAGGCAACCCACTGGCATTTGTTGGCGATGTGGTGGGCACTGGATCTTCGCGCAAATCAGCCACCAACTCGGTGCTGTGGTACATAGGCGACGACATGCCCGGTGTACCCAACAAGCGCACCGGCGGCGTCTGTATTGGCGATAAAGTCGCCCCTATTTTTTACAACACCATGGAAGACGCCGGCGCTTTAGTCTTTGAAGCCCCTGTGGAAAAGCTAAACATGGGTGAGGTTATTGAGGTTCGCCCCTACGAGGGGAAAATCCTCAACGCCGAGACCGGCGAGGTCATTAGTGAGTTTGAGTTAAAATCCCAGGTTTTACTCGATGAAGTCCAAGCCGGTGGCCGCATACCACTGATTGTGGGCCGTGGTTTAACCACCAAAGCTCGGATCTCACTGGGCTTAGACGCTGGCGATATATTTCGTTTACCCGAGCAGCCCGCCGTCTCTAACAAAGGCTATACACTGGCACAAAAAATGGTGGGTAAAGCCTGCGGCACTGAGGGTGTTCGCCCCGGCACTTACTGCGAGCCCTACATGACCACCGTAGGCTCGCAAGACACCACCGGCCCCATGACCCGCGACGAACTAAAAGACTTGGCTTGCCTTGGCTTTACCGCCGATTTAACCATGCAGTCTTTTTGTCACACAGCGGCTTACCCAAAGCCGGTTGATATCGAAACCCAGCACACCCTGCCCGACTTTATTATGAACCGTGGTGGTGTCTCGCTGCGCCCGGCCGACGGCATTATTCACAGCTGGCTAAACCGTATGCTGCTGCCCGACACAGTCGGCACAGGCGGCGACTCGCACACCCGCTTTCCATTGGGCATCTCATTTCCGGCCGGCTCTGGCTTGGTGGCGTTTGCCGCTGCCACCGGGGTGATGCCGCTGGATATGCCCGAGTCAGTACTGGTGCGTTTTAAAGGCGAGATGCAACCGGGCATCACCCTGCGCGATCTGGTTAACGCCATCCCCTATTACGCCATTAAAAATGGTTTGCTCACGGTCGAGAAAAAAGGCAAAAAGAACATTTTCTCGGGCCGTATCTTAGAGGTCGAAGGCCTACCCAGCTTAAAAGTTGAACAAGCGTTTGAAATCTCTGACGCATCCGCCGAGCGCTCGGCGGCCGGCTGTACCATTAAATTGGATAAAGAGCCGATCATCGAATACCTCAACTCCAATATCGTTATGTTGCGCTGGATGATCGAGCAAGGCTACGGCGATGTGCGCACCCTCGAGCGCCGCGCTCAAAAAATGGAGCAATGGCTGGCCAATCCAGAGCTGATGGAGGCCGATGCCGATGCCGAGTACGCAGCGGTAATCGATATTGATTTGGCAGAAATTAAAGAGCCACTACTGGCCTGTCCTAACGATCCGGACGATGTGAAAACCTTGGCCGATGTGCAAAACACCAAGATTGACGAAGTCTTTATTGGCTCTTGCATGACCAACATTGGTCACTTCCGCGCCGCTGGCAAACTGCTCGATGCCTCTGAGGGCGAGCTGGAAACCCGCCTGTGGATCGCCCCGCCGACCAAGATGGACGAGCACCAGCTGATGGAAGAAGGCTATTACAATATCTTTGGTCGCAAAGGTGCCCGCACCGAGATGCCAGGCTGTTCTTTGTGCATGGGTAACCAAGCGCGGGTAGCACCAAACTCCACTGTGGTGTCCACCTCTACGCGCAACTTCCCCAACCGTTTAGGTCAGGGCGCCAATGTGTATTTGGCCTCGGCGGAGCTGGCGGCGGTGGCGGCGATTATCGGTAAAATCCCCACCAAAGAAGAGTACCTAAGCTACACTAAGGACCTTGACAGCATGAGTGCCGATATTTATCGTTACCTCAACTTTAATGAGATAGAGCGCTACCAGAAAGCGGCTGATGAAGGTAAACGCATCGCTGCGATCGAAATTCAAAACGTGGCTGTGTAAACAGTAGCTCGGTTTGTTAAAAGCCCACCGCACGGTGGGCTTTTTTGTCTGGGGCAAGCAATAATAAGGACACTCTTATGGCAAAAAAACGCAGCATACTGATTACTGGTTGCTCAACGGGGATTGGCTATCATTGCGCCAAAGCATTGCAGCAAGACGGCTGGCAGGTTATCGCAAGTTGCCGTAAGTTGGCCGATGTATCGCGCCTTCAGGCCGAGGGTTTAAGCTGTGTACAACTGGACGTATCCTGCACAGACAGTATTCTTGCCGGGCTTGCCAAAACGTTAGAGCTAACCGGCGGATCTCTTGACGCACTGTTTAACAACGGCGCTTACGGACAGCCAGGCGCGGTAGAGGATCTAACACGGGACACGTTACGCAAGCAGTTTGAAACGAACTTTTTTGGCTGGTGCGAGCTGACCAATGCCGTGCTCAAGATTATGCACAAACAAAATTCGGGCCGTATCGTGCACAACAGCTCGATATTGGGGTTAGCGGCCATGCCCTTTCGCGGCGCTTACAACGCCAGTAAGTTTGCCTTAGAGGGTATCACCGACACCTTACGCCTAGAGCTGGCCGGCAGCCATATCACGCTAAGCCTGATCGAACCGGGCCCTATCGTCAGTGAGTTTCGGCCCAACGCTTTGCGCGCACTCGATGAGAATATCGACATTAATAACAGCCGCTTTGGGTTTCAGTACGCCTCGGCAATTGCCAGACTTAGCGACCCTGCACCTGTGTCGCGGTTTACCTTGGGCCCCGAGGCTGTGTACAAAAAACTTAAGCACGCGTTAAACTCAAAAAAGCCCAAACCGCGCTACTATGTAACCTTCCCCACCCATTTAATGGGCACGTTAAAGCGTTTGTTAAGCACCCGTGCAATGGATCGTATACTGGGCCGAATAAAAGGCTAGGAGTCACACCCATGCAATACAAAAGCATTACCTTACCAGCCCACAAATCGATTGCGCTGGTGGCACACGACAATAAAAAGCCAGACATTGTTCGCTGGTGTGAACAACATCGCGACGATTTAGCGCACCACAAACTGTACGCCACCGGCACCACGGGCAGCGTCATTAACGCCGCCACAGGGCTCGAAATTGAACGCTTAATGAGCGGCCCACTGGGTGGCGACCAGCAAGTGGGCTCACTGATTACCGAAGGAAAAGTGGATTTTTTGATCTTTTTTTGGGATCCCTTCGAGCCGATGCCTCACGACCCAGATGTAAAAGCATTGTTAAGAATAGCCGCTGTGTGGAACATCCCAGTTGCCTGCAACCCGATCAGCGCCGACTTTATGGTCAGCTCGCCCTTGTTTAACGGCCAATTTGAGCGCAATGTGCCAGATTATCAAAGCTATCTAAAAGCGCGGGTTTAACGCTGCCACCGCACTCAGAGCTGTCACACAAAAAGCAAAACGCCCGCGTAATTGCGGGCGTTTTGCTGACTGAGAGCGATCAGTGCTTTAGTGGCTTAACTCCAGCAACAGCTTATTTAAGCGCTGTACATAAGCGGCCGGATCGCTCAAGTGGCTGCCTTCGGCCAAGTTGGCCTGATCAAACAAGACTTTGCTTAGATCGACAAAACGATCTTCGTCTTGCTCCTGATCGAGCTTTTGCACCAGCGGATGATCTGGGTTTATTTCAAAAATAGGCTTAGAGTCTGGCACAGCTTGGCCCGCCGACTCCAGCAGTCGACGCATTTGCGCGCCCATCTCATGCTCTGGCACCACCACACACGCCGGTGAATCGGTCAGGCGGTGGGTTAAGCGCACCTCGGCCACTTCATCGCCCAAAGCACTCTTTACTCGCTCCAACAAAGGCTGCAGCGCTTCGGCAACCTTCTCTTGGGCCTCTTTATCTTCGTCGCTGTCCATATCGCCCAGATCCAGCTCGCCCTTGCCAATATCTTGCAGGGTTTTACCGTCAAACTCGGCCAAATGACTCATCAGCCACTCATCGACACGGTCTGATAACAACAACACCTCAATGCCCTTTTTACGGAACACCTCAAGGTGCGGACTGTTTTTAGCGGTATTGTGATTTTCGGCGGCGATGTAATAAATTTTATCCTGCCCCTGTTGCATCCGGGCAATGTAATCGGCCAGTGATTGATCTTGGGTAGGCGTGTTATTAAAGGTAGTGGCAAAACGCAGCAACTTGGCAACCTTCTCGCGGTTGGCAAAATCCTCGGCCGGCCCTTCTTTTAGCACCTCGCCAAATTCGTTCCAAAAGCTGGCGTATTCTTCAGGTTTGTTTTGTGCAAGTTTACCCAGCATATCCAATACGCGTTTGGTCAGCGCCGCGCGCATACTGTCGATGTTGGGATCTTTTTGTAAAATCTCGCGCGAGACGTTTAACGATAAATCGTTTGAGTCGACCACACCTTTTACAAACCGTAGATACAAAGGCAAGAACTGCTCGGCATCGTCCATAATAAAGGTGCGCTGCACGTACAATTTTAAACCCCGTGCGCCCTCTCGATTGTACAAATCAAACGGCGCCTTAGCCGGCACGTACAGCAAACTGGTGTAGTCAAGCTTACCCTCGACACGGTTGTGGCTCCAGGTTAGCGGATCGGCAAAATCGTGGCTAACGTGTTTGTAAAATTCTTTGTATTCATCTTCACTCACATCCGAGCGCGAGCGCGTCCAAAGTGCTTTTGCGGTGTTGATCACCTCGTCTTCAGGTGCCGGAGGCTCTTCGCCTTCGGCGGCTGCCTCTTGTTTTTGCATGACCACTGGGATGGCAATGTGGTCTGAATACTTTTTGATAATGGAACGCAAACGCCAGTCATCGGCAAACTCAATGGCGTCCTCTTTTAAATGCAGCTCGATGCTGGTGCCGCGCTCGGCCCGCTCGATGGTTTCGATATCAAACTCCGCCTCGCCGTCACATTCCCAGCGCACCCCCTGATTAGCCGGCGCGCCAGCTTTACGGGTGGTCACCACAACTTTATCGGCGACAATAAACGACGAGTAAAAACCCACACCAAATTGACCGATTAACTGCGCGTCTTTTTTCTCATCACCGGTTAGGTTTTGCATAAAGGCGGCGGTGCCAGATTTGGCAATTGTCCCTAAATTATCAATTACGTCTTCACGGCTCATGCCTATGCCGTTATCACTCACAGTAATCGTGTTAGCGTCTTTATCAACGCTAACCCGCACTTTCAGATCGCTATCGCCCTCGTACAAGCTGTCGTTTTTAAGCGCGGCAAAGCGCAGCTTATCAGACGCATCGGATGCGTTTGACACCAACTCGCGTAGAAATATCTCGCGGTTAGAGTAAAGCGAGTGAATCATCAGGTGCAAAAGCTGTTTTGCCTCTGTCTGAAAACCCCGAGTTTCTTTTTGCGCTGCTACGGTCATGAGATACAACTCCTGTATACAAAATATTCAACCACACACGGTTGGCGGTATTGTTCAGTTCAGATTCAGTAACTGGGGGCTATGTTGGGTGTTTTCAAGCAGAGAAGAGAAATTCAACAGACTGTAGCCGCAATACAGGGCTAAATAAGAGAGCTGGGACGCTACCGTGGTTACGGCAGACACTGCAGAGCGTTAACGCACAAAGAGGAATCTGGTACGACCGAGTGGACTCGAACCACCGACCCCTACCATGTCAAGGTAGTGCTCTAACCAGCTGAGCTACGGTCGTACAGCAGACAGGAGTTGTTAAGCGCTATTGTGCTCGACAACTGGGCGCGAACTTTATCAGCCAAATAACAAATAGGCAAGTGATTTTACCTACCCTAAGTAACAATTTTATACAGCATTTGTTTATAAGCTACTGAATAATACGGGATATTAGATGCTAAACCTCACTTTTTTACGAGAAAACACGTTATACTACTCGGTTAAGGAAACAGCTCAGCGTGACGTTCACCCTAAGGTCTACCACCATGCTTAAAGCGCTCTTTGAATCCTCCAGAACCACTAAGCGGCTGATCTCGCTCGCCTACGACACGGTAGCCATCAGCTGTTCATTTTATATTGCCATCTGCCTGCGCCTTGGTAGCTTTGAAATACCGCTTACCAGACGCGAACTGGCCACTTTGGGCATTACCATCGTTTTTACCCTGGCGGCTTTTATCCGCATGGGCATGTACCGCGCGATACTGCGTTATATGACCCCGCAAGCACTCAATACGGTGTTTTTGGGCAGTTGCTTCTCGGCTCTTATTCTTGCAGTGGGTGGTTTTTTTACCCACTCATTTATCCCCCGCTCAGTGCCTTTTATCTATTTAAGCATCGCTTTGATTTCCCTCGGTGGGCCGCGCTTGTTGGTACACCATTTGGTTATGGTGCTAAACGGCTCGCTGCAAGGCAAACGCGAGCCGGTGATAGTTTACGGCGCCGGTTACACGGGGCATCAGTTACGCCTAGCTCTTAAAGCCACCCACTATAAAGTCGTGGCCTTTGTCGACGATGATCCGGCCAGGCAGGGCTCGGTGTTTGCCAATATTAAAGTGCAAAGCCCAACCCAGCTGCCGCACATTATCCGCAAGTATGGCGCCACCCGCGTATTGTTGGCGCTGGGTAATACCCCCCACTCGCGGCGCGCTAAAATCATCAAAAGCCTTGAGCCTATGGGTGTGTCGGTGCAAACCGCCCCCGCCATCCCCGACCTGATCAGTGGCCGAGCGCGCATTGAGCATATTCGCGATGTGGATATCGAGGATTTACTCGGCCGCGATTGCGTTAAAGCCAACACTGAACTGCTCAGCGCCTGCATTACTGGCAAAGTGGTGATGGTAACCGGCGCCGGCGGGTCCATCGGTGGCGAGCTGTGCCGACAGATTATTCTGCATGCGCCGCGACGCATTGTATTGTTTGAGCTGAACGAGTTTAGCCTTTATCGGCTTGAGTCGGAGCTTGTTAAAATCCTGCAAACCAAAAAACTAAACGTCGACATAGTGCCTTTGCTTGGCTCTGTACAGCGCGAACACCGGGTAGAAACCATTATGCGCACTTTTGGCGTGCAAACTGTGTATCACGCCGCGGCCTATAAACACGTGCCGCTGGTTGAGCACAATATTGTCGAAGGCGTGCGCAACAATGTCTATGGCACTTGGTATACCGCAGAGGCTGCCATACGCGCTGGGGTCGAGTCGTTTGTATTAATTTCTACCGACAAAGCCGTGCGCCCCACTAACATTATGGGCGCCTCTAAGCGCATGGCCGAGCTGGTGCTGCAAGGGTTGTCCCACCGCCAAAACAGCACGCGCTTTAGCATGGTTCGGTTTGGCAATGTACTGGGTTCGTCAGGGTCAGTGGTGCCGCTGTTTCGCCAGCAGATTAAAGTAGGCGGGCCGGTCACGGTAACTCACCCCGAAATCATCCGTTACTTTATGACCATCCCCGAGGCGGCGGAGCTGGTGATTCAGGCCGGCGCTATCGGCACCGGGGGCGACGTTTTGGTGCTCGATATGGGCGAGCCGGTAAAAATCATCGATCTAGCCAGACGCATGATTCACTTATCCGGCTTAACCATTAAGAATCAAGAGCAGCCCGAGGGTGATATCGAGATCACTTACACGGGTCTGCGTCCGGGTGAAAAACTCTACGAAGAGCTGTTGGTAGGCGATAACGTTACCGGCACTGCCCACGACCGTATTATGCGCGCTGAGGAGTTTTGTTTAAGCTGGAGTGACACCGAAGCCTTACTGTACGAGCTAGACCGTGCCTGCCACGACTACGCTTGCGATCGCGTCAGAGAGCTACTGATGCGCGCCCCTACCGGTTACGCCACAGAAGAGGCACTAGGCGACGCCGTCTGGCTGCATAAAACCAATACCGCACAACTGCGCGTCATTAAATAAACCCTTAGCATAAGCGTTCAGACATTGTATTGGCGTAAAGAGGGTTTTACTCGGACTGGCCGGCGTTAAAGTGCAAGGCCAACAGCAGCAAAGGAAGATAACCCAGCAGCAGCGCAACCCAACCGGGTAAAAGCTCCGCCGCTGCTAACCACGCCATCGGCAATAACCAGACAATATTAATCGCCTGTACTGCCAGAGTTACCACAACATGGCTGTGGTATTGGCGTGCGGCATGTTGATATGCGTGGGTTCTGTGCGCCTGATGCACAGGCTCGGCGCGACACAAGCGACAAAACAAGGTTAAGCTGGCATCGACCACAAACACACCAGCCAGTAATAAACCTGCATAAAACAAGCCCTCGCCTGCTGCACTTAACAAAAAAAGAAACCCGATTATAAGCGCGCCAAGAAAACCGCTGCCGACATCCCCCATAAAAATATTCGCTCGGGGAAAGTTCCACAGAGCAAAGCCGGCAACGCTGGCCGCGACGCACAACATCGGTACGGTTAACTCGGGGGCTGCAAAACGATTGGCCAGTAAAGCGTAGCTGGAAAAAATAAAAACGGCCTCTAAGGCGGCAATGCCGTTGATGCCGTCCATAAAGTTAAATAAATTGATGTACCAAGCCACTGTCAGCGCCAAGATACAAACCCCGACAATGCCCGAGGCAATATCAACCGAAAAAAGAGTGATGGAAAAACGCGGTAACAGCAAGACAAACGCAACACCGACCAACAGATGCAACGATAACCGCACATCAGAGCGAACGTGGCCATGGTCATCCCAAAAACCAACAGCGGCCACTAACAATGCGCCGCAACAAACCACTGCTAATGCATTAACCGACGAGCTATTAGTCAGCTTTAAAACCAGCAAGATCGCCGCAAGCGCCACGATCACGATGGCTAAACCACCCCCTCGAGGTGTTGGCAAAGTGTGCGAGGATCGCTCGCCGGGGGTGTCTAAAAGGCCGCGACGCAAGGCATAAAAGCGTATCGCGGCTGTGAGCAACACCGTCACAATAAAACACGTCAACAGCAGCAAAACGCAGGCAGGCAACGTAAACATCATGGGCGACGGCCAGCCGTTTTATTTTTTTCATTGCTCCAGCGGTAGGCCCGTACCGTTCGGGCCAACCCCTCGTTAAGGGACATTGGCGGCGTCCAATTAAGGCAGCTGCGCGCTTTGCTGTTATCAACTTGCAGTGAACCACACAGCTTTGTCGCCAGCGCACCTTTGCCGAGCAGTTTAGCCGCCAAGCTCAGCAGGCGCTGCGGGCAACGAAATAACATCGAGCGACAATCGAGCTGATTTGCAAGTACGTCCAATAACTCGGGGGTACTGATATCGTCGCCATCGGCGAGTAGGAATAATTGATTGGCGGCAGCTGGGTGACGAATACTCAGCTCGACAAAGCTGATTAAATTATCGACCCCTAGCAGCGAGCGTTTGTTGTTTACTGAGCGTAACGGCAATGGAACTTTTGTCTCGATCCACTGCAGCATGGCCTGAAAATTAGCTTTTACGCCAGGACCGTACACCAGTGGCAAACGCACAATAACAACATCCATCGAGCTGCTGGCCACCAGCTCCCACAACACCTGTTCTGCACGGTATTTCGATAACGCGTAAGCTCCTCGAGGCGCGGGTGTATCGGCCTCGGTAAACGGAGCCTTATTGTGCGCGCCATTAACCCCAATAGAGCTGATAAAAACAAACCGACGCACGCCGCTGAGCGATGCCGCAAGTGCTAGGTTACGGGTCATTTCGATATTAATTTGATCGTATAATCGACCCGGGTCTGCTTCATTTTCTTGGAGCACATGGGCGCGGGCCGCCGCGTGGATAACGATATCGACCCCCTCTAAATATTCGCACCACTGCTCGACGGTTAAACTTTCGTTGACTAAAACCTCATCGTCGTTGCGCGGTTGGCGCACCCCAGCAACAACGCTATAGCCCCCTTCGCGCAGCAAACCGGCACGCAGATGACCACCGATAAAGCCACTGGCTCCTGTGATCAAAACTTTTTGCTCAAGATTCACTCAGTCCCCCAGGATCGCCTTGATAGTAATCGGCAAAGCGCACCACATCGTCCTCATCGATACGATCACCGGTCTGCACCTCGATAAGATCCAACACGGTATCACCGGGGTTGTGCAGCGTGTGTACCTCGCCGACGTTAATATAAACAGATTCGTTTGCGTGTAGCTTTCTTTGCTGCTCACCCACCCGAACCTCGGCAACGCCATTAAGCACCACCCAGTGCTCGGCACGATGCTGATGCACTTGTAATGCGAATCTGGCGCCAGGGTTAACCTTGACGTGCTTAACTTGGTAGTGCTCACCAAGATTGACCGTCTCGTAACTGCCCCAAGGCCGAAACACTTTTTGATGCTGGCGCACCTCGGCCCTGCCCCGTTGTTTTAAATGAGTAACAATGGTTTTAACCGCTTGCGAGTTTTCCCGCGACATCACCAACAACGCGTCATGGGTATCAATAATGGCAAGATCACTGACCCCCACCGCCGTCACTAAACGTGAATCTGAACGTATCAATGAGCGCTGGACATCCTCAACCAACACATCGCCTAACAACACATTGCCATTAGCGTCTTTATCGCTGTGTTGGTACACCGACTGCCAGCTGCCAATATCGCTCCAGTCGCCGCTGTAAGGCACCACAGCGCCCTGCTGAGTATGCTCCATAATGCCGGTATCGATTGATACAGACGGCGCTGCAGCAAATGCCTGCTGCCCGACCCGGACAAAATCCAGGTCGGTGTAGCGCTCTTGCATCGCTTGCTCTACCGCGCAATAAATAGCCGGCTGCAGACGTTGCAGCTCAGACAAATAGGCTTTGGGGGTAAACATAAACATGCCACTGTTCCAATAACAGTTTCCTGCGGCTACGTACCCGGCGGCAATGTCGCGTTCGGGCTTTTCATGAAACGCTTTAATGGGCGAGACTTGGCCAAAATGTTCCGCCTCTATATAACCATAACCTGTTTCTGGGTAGCTGGGCACCACACCAAAAGTCACCAACTGAGCTAATCTGGCCTGCTGCTCAGCTTGCACCACAACCTCCGAGAAACGCTCAGTGTCATTAATTAAATGATCGGCGGGCAGCACCAACAAACTGGCGTTTAGATCTTGTTTTAGCACCTCAAAAGCAGCCAGTGCAATTGCCGCTGCGGTATTGCGCGCGGCCGGCTCGAGCATAATGGTGCCGACCACACCCAGCTCGAGCATTTGCTGAGCGATAAGAAAGCGGTGATCGTTATTACACACCACCACCGGCGGCGCCTGGATACCGCACTTTTGCAGCCGCAAAAGTGTTTGCTGAATCAGGCTGTGATGCGGGTCTGTTAAATTAATGCACTGTTTAGGGTATAGCTCACGCGACAGTGGCCACAAGCGGTTGCCCGAACCTCCCGCCAGTAAAACCGGTATAATCATAATGTCTCTCTAATGGTTTGAATCGCCCTACTTAAAGTTCGACTGTTTACTCGCCAGCAACACCACGAATAGGTCGTACACTACCCCATGATTTACAGCCGGGGCATAACCAGTGCAGTTTGTTTCCGGTAAAACCGCATTTATTGCAACGGTAACTTGGTTTTTCTGCAATCACTTGATCGACTAAGCGTTTTAAAAGCTCGAGGTTTTCTTTCGCTTTGCCTTCCGAGTGAGGCAGATGCAACTCAACCAAACGGTTTAACGTACGGATGCTCGGGGTGTGCTTAAGCTGCTCGGCGATAAAGTCGGCCGCTGCGTAATCATTTTGACTGCGACGCAAACGGTCGGCGATAGTGATAACTAACGAGTTGCTGGGGTGCTCAAGCAGTAAATAGTGCAAATAACCATCAAGTGCCTCCGGCTCGCCCAGCCGTTCATAGCTCTCGGTTAAAATGCCCAGCACCTCTACCAAATACTCTGGGTCTTGAGTGGGTATCCGATGCAAATACTTTAATGCCTCGCGGTACTGGCCTAACGAAAACTCTAACCGCGCCAATAAAATACTGGCACGAGCCGAGCCTGAATCGTAGCGTAACGCCTCTTGCAGGTGCAGCCGAGCTTTGGAGTTATTGCGCCGCTCTATATCTTGCAGAGCTTGCTGGCAGGCAAAGTGAGCCTGCATTTGCTTTAAATCTTTTCCGGCGGTTTGATTTTTATAGCGCCGGCCCAGCTGGCTCGCCACGGCAATGGCTTTGTCCCACTCGCTTTCGTCTTGATAGATTTCGATGAGATGTTCAAGCGCCTGTGCTTTATAAGTCGAGGCCACTTTAACCAGCTCTAATAACAAAGCTTCGGCCCGATCCAGCAATCCTGCTTTTATATAATCCCGTGCCAGCTCTAATTGAGATTCGTGCTGCTGGCGTACGTTGAGCCCAGGACGGGCTAAGAGATTTTGGTGAATCTTGATGGCCTTGGTTACCTCGCCGCGGCGACGCAACATGTTGCCCAGCGCTAAGTGCGCCTCGAGAGTACTGCTATTAACCGCCATCGAGCCAATAAACGCATCTATTGCAGCGTCGGGTTGCTCGTTAAACAGATAACTTAAGCCTTTGTAATAATGCAGTGAGTAATCTTTTGGCTCGCTGGCTTTTTTATGCCCAGCGCTGCGGCGGCCAACGACAAACCCAATGGCCAAAGCCAGTAGCAACAGGCCATAGATTAATAAGTCAGCCATTGGTTTAATCTCGCAGGCTTTGACTTCTTAGGGTTTGGACTTCTTGTTCAAGCTTTTCATTGCGCCGACGTGCCGCTGCAAGGGCGCGCTTAGTCGCCACAGATGGCAGAAAATTTAGCGCAAAACCCAGCAGTAAACCCAATAAGGTAAACGCCAACAACCAAGCTCCCAACCTAAACTTTGGCAAAGTGTTGCCCAGTAAAACAACGGTAACCTCAGAGGAGTTCTCGGAGTTAAAGATAAACCCCAAGATCAGCGCAGCCAATAAAAACAGCACGTAGACCCATCTACCAATGCGCCTCATAAATACCTCCTAGGTGAGATTACTAGCGGATAGATTACAGCTGAACGCCATCATTGACGCGGTCACGCATCTCTTTACCCGGCTTAAAGTGTGGTACGTACTTACCGTCGAGCTCGACGGGATCGCCCGTTTTGGGATTGCGGCCCATGCGTGGCGCGCGATAATGCAAAGAAAAGCTGCCAAAACCACGTATTTCTATACGCTCGCCTTCTGCCAGCATCTCCGACATATAGTCTAAAAGTAACTTTACCGCTAATTCGACATCTCTGACAGGCAAATGATCTTGCTTGGCAGCGATGCATTCGATCAACTCAGATTTAGTCATAGCCTGCTCTCGTGTCCTTTGTTATTCAGGCGGTCGCCATAAGCGAATGAGCCTTAGCTTATAACGACATTAGAAACGAAGCAATACTTGATAGACAGAAGGTAAGTTATTGATCTTAAACTATTATCTTATTTAGCTACTGATCTGCCCAGCGCCAAACAGACACAAAAAAGGCCGACACTAGGCCGGCCTTTTTTATGTCGGCAACAGATTAGTCTTTCGCTTCCATCTGTGCCTTGATCAGATCACCCAAAGTAGTGGCCGGAGCGGCTTGCTCAGACTGCTTATTGGAGTGCTCTTTGATCGAGGCTTTCTCTTCAGCCACGTCTTTAGACTTAACCGACAGGCTAATAGAGCGGTTCTTACGGTCTACGCTGATGATTTTAGCTTCGACTTCATCGCCTTCTTTTAAGACGTTGCGCGCATCTTCTACTTTTTCGCGTGACAACTCAGAGGCTTTAAGTACAGCTTCTACGTCATCGGCCAAAGTAATAACCGCGGCTTTCGCCTCTACTTCTTTAACGATGCCTTTAACAACCGTGCCTTTGTCGTTTTCTGCTACATACTCAGAAAACGGATCGGCTTCAAGCTGTTTGATGCCCAGCGAGATACGCTCACGCTCGGGGTCGATAGCCAGTACAACGGTTTCAATCTCATCGCCTTTTTTGTACTTACGTACAGCTTCTTCGCCGGCTTCTTGCCAGGAGATGTCTGACAGATGAACCAGGCCATCGATACCGCCGTCCAAACCGATGAAGATACCGAAATCGGTGATCGATTTGATCTTACCGGTGATCTTCTCGCCCTTGGCACAAGTGCGGGCAAAGGCATCCCATGGGTTCTCTTGACACTGCTTGACACCCAGAGAGATCCGACGACGCTCTTCGTCGATATCGAGAATCATCACTTCGATTTCGTCACCCACATTCACAACCTTAGAGGGGTGAATGTTTTTGTTAGTCCAGTCCATTTCAGAGACGTGAACCAAGCCCTCTACACCTTCTTCTAACTCGGCAAAACAGCCGTAGTCGGTCAGGTTGGTAACAACGGCTTTAACACGGGCGCCTTCTGGGTAGCGGCCGGTGATTTGCAACCATGGATCTTCACCCAATTGTTTCAGACCCAGCGACACGCGGTTACGCTCGCGGTCAAACTTAAGTACTTTAACGTCGATTTCGTCGCCCACATTAACGATCTCGCTTGGGTGCTTAATGCGCTTCCAGGCCATATCGGTAATGTGCAGCAGGCCGTCAACACCACCCAAATCTACGAACGCGCCATAGTCGGTGAGGTTTTTAACGATACCTTTAACAACCATGCCTTCTTGCAAGGTTGCCAACAATTCTTCACGCTCAGCTGAGTTAGCTTGTTCCAATACCGCGCGGCGAGACACCACAACGTTATTGCGCTTTTGGTCGAGCTTAATCACTTTAAAATCCAGCTCTTTGTTCTCTAGGTGAGCGGTTTCACGTACGGGACGCACGTCAACCAACGAACCTGGCAAGAAAGCACGGATACCGGCAACATCAACGGTGAAACCACCTTTAACCTTACCGTTAATAACACCTTTTACCACTTCGTCTGCCGAGTGTGCTGCTTCCAACACTTTCCAAGCTTCAGCGCGCTTGGCTTTCTCGCGTGACAGGCGGGTCTCACCAAAACCGTCTTCTACGGTCTCTAGTGCAACTTGTACTTCGTCGCCTATTTCCAGCTTAACTTCACCGTTTTCGTCGATGAACTGGATGGCGGGGATAACGCCTTCTGATTTCAGGCCTGCGTGTACAGTAACCCAGTCTTTATCGATGTCTATTACCACACCGGTAACGATGGTGCCGGGCACCATATCGACTGTTTTTAGACTCTCTTCAAATAACTCAGCAAAACTTTCGCTCATGGTCACAAAACTACCTATTAAATGATGCTGTAGGCGATCTATAATCGACAAATCGATGCACTGACAGCAAACCGTAGGGCCAGATCTTACGGGTTGATGAATGATTTAAACAAGCCGATCTTTACACTGGCAAGTAACGGCTTGCGACCACTGCACACAGCAAAATATACGATGGGTGTCAGCAGGTCGGGCAGGCTAGCAGAGCGAGGTTAATTTGGCAAGAAATTTTACACTAAATTCTCTTTACCAACCCTCGCGTTTTCGTCTTTATTGGCAGTAGGTAGCACGGATGTACTCTTTCACGCTCTCGCCCACCTCTTGATTGCGAACAGCATATGCAATATTGGCAATCGCATAACCGGTTTTGCTGCCACAGTCGTGACTGGCACCCACCAGCTCGTAGGCCTCGACGGCCTCTTTACCCAGTAGCATATCCAGCGCGTCGGTAAGCTGAATCTCACCACCGGCGCCCGGCTGAGTGCGCTCGAGCAACTCCCAAATAGCGGCCGATAGCACATAGCGGCCTACAATTGCTAAGTTAGAGGGCGCTTCGTCCGACGGCGGCTTTTCCACCATCGCCTGAATTTTATGACTATTGCCCGGCCCTATTTCAGCGCCGCCGCAATCGACAACACCGTATTTGTGCACCTTATCCCAAGGCACACCCTCGACCAGTATCTGGCTGGCGTCAGTTTCAGCAAAGCGACGCACCATTCCCGCCAGATTGTCGCGCTTTAGGTTGCACTCGTAGCTGTCAACCAACACATCGGGCAGCAGCACAGCAAAAGGCTCATTGCCAATCACGGGTTTGGCACACAAGATCGCATGCCCCAACCCTTTTGCTTCAGACTGGCGCACCGAGATCACCGTCAAACCGGGCGGCGTGATGGATTTCACCTGATCCAACAAAGAGCGTTTTAAACGCGCCTCTAGTTGCGCCTCTAGCTCAAAGCTGGTGTCAAAATGGTTTTCAATTGAGTTTTTGGAAGCGTGCGTCACTAACACTATCTCTTTGATGCCAGCCGCTGCTGCTTCGTCTACCACATATTGGATGAGCGGCTTGTCGACCACCGGCAACATCTCTTTGGGAATGGCTTTGGTTGCCGGCAGCATACGGGTGCCTAAACCGGCCACAGGGATTACTGCTTTTTTGACTTGCATGCTTCACTCCTTAAGGTAATAACGAACCCGCGTTAACTGTCCAGTAACGCGAGAATTTCATCCGTTTTTGCCTGCATTAACTCACGGTCTGCACGAGATTCTACGTTCAAACGCACCACAGGCTCTGTGTTAGACATACGTAAATTAAAACGCCAGTTTGCAAACGACATACTGATACCGTCGGTTTCATCAATCTCTAATGCTTGCGCTTGAAAATGCTTACGCACTTTGGCGATGGAAGCTTTGGCATCGGCCACCTCGCGATTGATTTCCCCAGGCGACGGGAAGCGCGCGATGCAATCTTCCATCATGGACGACAAAGTCGCATTTTTACGCGACATCAACTCGGTCACCAACAACCAAGGGATCATGCCGCTATCGCAGTAAAAAAAATCGCGAAAGTAATGGTGTGCGCTCATCTCGCCACCGTAAATGGCGTCTTCTTTGCGCATTCTTTCTTTGATAAAAGCGTGACCGGTTTTTGATTGAATGGCTTGGCCACCGCAGCGCTCGGCAATATCGATGGTGTTCCACGTTAAACGCGGGTCATGGATAACTCTGCCGCCAGGCTCTTTGATTAAAAAAGCTTCGGCCAACAGCCCCACCAAATAATAACCTTCGATAAACTGCCCTTTCTCATCAAAGAAAAAGCAGCGATCAAAATCACCATCCCAAGCAATGCCTAAATTTGCTTTATGGGCCAATACCGCATCGCGGGTCACCGCGCGGTTCTCTACCACCAGCGGATTAGGGATGCCATTAGGGAATGTGGCATCTGGTTCGTGATTGATTTTAATAAACTCAAACGGCAGGTGTGCCTCGAGTGCATCGATGACATGTCCGGCGGCGCCATTGCCGGCATTAACCACTATCTTAAAAGGTTTTAGCTGGTCTATCTCAACATAGCCAAGTAAGTGTTTTATATAAGCGTCCAAGGTGCTTTTTTTGATCAGCTGGCCGCGCTCGCCTGGCGCTACCGCTGTAAAATCACCTTGCTCGGCCAAACGTTTAATGTCCAGCAAACCGGTATCACCACTGATGGGCTTGGAGTTCTCACGGATCGGTTTCATGCCGTTATAATCGATGGGATTGTGACTGGCAGTCACCTCGATGCCGCCACTGGCGTTCAGGTGGCTGGTGGCAAAGTACACCTCTTCAGTGCCTACCATGCCGATATCGACCACATCCACGCCTTCATCCCTTAGGCCGTTAGCCACAGCGGTTTTAAGTGCCTCACTGGTTTCGCGGGCATCGCCACCGACAACCACGTTTTTTGGTTTAAGGTATTGGCCGTAAGCGCGACCGATGCGGTAGGCGATCTCATCGTTTAACTCCTCACCCAATTTGCCGCGAATGTCATAAGCTTTAAAACACGTCAGCTCTTTAATACTCACTGTGAACTCCATCATGACTGATTAGCTGTCTCTTAAAACAATACAAGCGCAAAGCCGCTTGCGGTGAGACAAAAATGTAAAATATTCGATCATCTGCCCCAATTTACTCATAACACCTTAAATGGCAGCACAGAATGCCAGTGCTTTAGCGCCGATTGCCAGCATCAGTAAAGCTTAAAGCAGATTCCACACCAATCTGCGCGATAAGCAGAAAATAATCCTTAGGGCTCTGTTAAAGCTAAATGCCTACGGTTTCGAGCATGTAGTTAAGCACCTGCTCGACACTCATATGAGTGCTGTCAACCACATGGGCATCGCTGGCGGGACGCAATGGCGAGCTGGCGCGGGATTGGTCCCGCTCATCTCGGGCCTGAATATCGGCGATCAATACGCTCAGATCGACCGGCTCGCCTTGCGCTAAAAGCTGTTGATAACGACGCTGGGCTCGCGCCTCAGCACTGGCGGTTAAGTAAAACTTATACTGCGCATCACTAAAGACTTTAGTGCCCATATCACGACCGTCGGCGACTAAGCCTGGCGCCACTGCAAAGTCCCGTTGACGCTGCAACAAAGCGGCGCGTACAGGCTCAACCGCGGCCACTTCTGAAGCGCGCATGCTGACACTTTCTTGGCGGATGGCCGAGCTTACATCGCGTCCTTCAAGCAGCACGCACACACCGTTTTCAGACGGCGCAAACTCCACATCAAGGGTGCTCGCGCAAGCGCTTAACGCCAGCTCATCGGCAACTGCAATGGCCCTGTTTAACGAAGCTAATGCAACCAACCGGTAGAGCGCCCCGCTGTCGAGTAAACGGTAACCCAAGTGCTGGGCCAACAGCTGACTCAAGGTTCCTTTGCCAGCCCCCGAGGGGCCGTCAATAGTGACCACGGTGGCGTTAGTAGTATCACTCACGGGCAGCATCCTCATCGATGGTTGTTAAGATATCGCGACAGGCCAACATTGGGTCTGCGGCTTGGGTAATGGGCCGACCGACCACAAGGTAATCACTGCCCGCAGCAATGGCAGCGGCAGGCGTCATAACCCGACGCTGATCTCCTTGGGCGGCCGATAGCGGACGAATTCCTGGGGTCACCAGGGTGAAGTCAGGGCCACAGGCCAGCTTTAATGCCGCGGCCTCGTGGGCAGAGCACACCACCCCGTCAAGCCCTGCGTGTTTAGCAAGTTCTGCCAAGTTCAACACCTGTTGCTGTGGCGAGTGCAGAACCCCAACCTCGGTTAAGTCTTCGGCCGTCATACTGGTTAATACGGTCACAGCAATCAGTAAAGGTGGCGCCTGGAACTTATCCAGCTCTTCGGCGGCGGCCAGCATCATGCGGCGGCCACCACTGGCGTGAACATTGAGCATCCACACGCCCAGCTCAGCCGCCGCGCGCACCGCTTTTGCCGTGGTGTTGGGGATGTCGTGAAATTTTAAATCGAGAAACACATCAAAGCCGAGGGTCATTAACTGCTCAACCAGTTGTGGCCCTGCCGCGGTGAACAGCTCTTTGCCGACTTTTAAACGGCACTGCTGCGGCGATAGTTGATGTGCAATTGCCAGACAATCGTCGTCGCTATGGTAGTCCATAGCGACGATAAGACGCGGACCTTGGTGTGATGGCTTTGGCATATCTCCCCCGTTTGGCAATGCCACCGGCACAGCGCCGGTCAGGGCGATATTAAAACAAACTTCGCCGCACTTAGCAGCAACTGCAAGCGGGTTCTGCTGAATCACCAGATGAAATGATGGTTTTTCGAGCGGGCAACACACAATACGCTTAAAGTTTTAGGCTGTGATAAAAAAACAGGCAAAAACCAAGCAATATATTGCGGACAGCTTAAATAGAGGTTGTGCTGCAGGCCAGATCGCCCACAGCACATATTAACGGCAGGTGCGTACGGTACGATTACAGACTTATTTGATGACGTATGGTGTTTAAAGTGGCCTCGCCCACACCCGAGACCTGAAGCAGTTGTTCAACCGATTCAAAAGGCCCGTTTTCATCACGCCAAGCGATAATCGCTTGGGCTTTTGACTCACCAATTCCTTTTAATTCCGTTAACTCTTGGACATCGGCGGTATTGATATTGATGGGGGCAACAACACTCGACTCGGTATCTGGCGCTGCCGTAACAACATTAAAAGGCGAAAAAACAACCGCGGTTAGTGCAATCAGTAGGCTAAAGAAAAATCGTTTCATAGGGAATCTCCTTATTAGAATTGGTACGCTTTGCCTGCGCTCTTTCAGAGTAGTTTCGCTTTCTAGGTTTCGCAACGAAGACTTCTCTGAGTTTTTTGTAAGAGATATCGCACAGGCTTAGCCCGTTAATAAAGAGGGACAAACCTTAAAAAGGTTAAAAAAATCACTGGCTAGCACAAGTTCGCACACTCAAACACAACAAGGCCAGCCTTTAAAAAGGCCGGCCTTGTTATTAACTTTGCAGCGTAGCTGCTTTTAACGCGCTTTAAAAAATCTAGCGCTGAAAAGTCATTATTTTAATATCGAGCTAATATCGCGCGCCTGCCAATGGGGAAAGTGCTTGCGCACCAAAGCGTTTAGTTCTACCTCAAACTCAGAGTAATCGGTCTGCGGCTTGTGCTCGCCCACGCCGTTATTATCGCCAACCGCATCGATCACCATGCCCGCACCCACCGTAATATTAGTAAAACGATCGATTACGATAAAAGCGCCAGTCGCTCGGTTATGTTGATAGTTATCGACAATAACACTTTGACTTAACGACACATTAGCTACAGCGATGTCGTTTAACGCCAACTCCGAGACAGGCAAATGTTCTTGGGTGTTAACATCGACCTGATAATCCAGACTGTCGATGTAACCACTTACCACTTTGCTGGAGAATTTAAACAAGTACTCGGTGCCAAGTTTGGCCGAGTTTACATTCATCCAAACAATGTGCGCTTTAAGATTGTGGGTTTGTTTAACATCGTCACCGGCCAGCACTAAGGTGTCGCCACGACTAACGTCTATCTCGTCGTTTAAGGTTAAAGTGATTGCTTGGCCGGCAAACGCCTGGGGCAAGTCTTCGCCGTAGGTAACAATCGCTTTAATGCTGCTAACGGTACCCCCTGGCAATACTTTTACCGCATCGCCAACGTTAATCACACCCGAGGCAACCGTGCCGCAAAAACCACGAAAGTCTAAATTGGGCCGGTTGACGTACTGCACCGGAAAACGAAAATCAGAAAAGTTTTTATTAGCCGTCAGTGGTGCCGACTCTAATATTTCCATTAACGTTGGGCCTTTGTACCAAGCCGCGCGATCCGAAGGGTTGACGACGTTGTCGCCATCCAGTGCCGATATCGGTACAAACTGCACACCGGTCATACCCAGGTTTTCGGCAAAGTTTAAATAGTCAGCCTTGATGGTATTAAACGTTTGCTCATCAAACTCCAGCAGATCCATCTTATTAACGGCAATCACTATATGCCTAACACCCAGCAACGATGCGATATGGCTGTGGCGGCGAGTTTGCGTTACCACGCCATAGCGTGCGTCGATAAGAATAACGGCTAGATCGCAGGTAGAGGCACCCGTTGCCATGTTGCGGGTGTACTCTTCGTGGCCGGGGGTGTCGGCAATAATAAACTTTCGTTTTGCTGTAGAGAAATAGCGATACGCCACATCAATGGTAATGCCTTGTTCGCGCTCCGCTTGCAAACCATCCACCAACAACGCTAAATCGATACCGTTACCGGTAGTGCCGTGTCTGGTGCTGTCGGAGCGCACCGCCTCGAGCTGATCTTCATAGATCATTTTTGAGTCGTGCAACAAGCGCCCGATTAAAGTGCTTTTACCGTCATCAACGCTACCACAGGTCAGCAGCCGTAAAAGCTCTTTGCGTTCGTGCTGCGCGAGGTACTCATCAATATCGTTAGCGATAAGTTCTGATTGGTGGGACATAAACATTTGCCTTTGGCGTATTCGGTGCCTAACACATTGGCGGCGCACAGGGCGCCACCGGTTTAATGCGATGCTGTAAAGAGTGCTTAGAAGTAGCCTTCTTGCTTTTTCTTTTCCATCGAGCCGGAGCTGTCGTGATCGATCACCCGGCCCTGACGCTCAGAGGTGGTGGTCAGTAGCATCTCTTGGATAATTTCAGACAAGGTCGTCGCATTGGACTCGACCGCACCGGTTAGCGGATAACAGCCCAGCGTGCGGAAGCGAACCATCTTATGTTCTACCTTCTCACCTGGCTCTAACGGCATACGGTCATCGTCAACCATAATCAAAGTGCCGTCACGCTCTACCACCGGCCGCTTTGCCGCGAGGTATAAGGGAACAATGGGAATATTTTCCAGTTGAATGTATTGCCAGATATCCAGCTCGGTCCAGTTGGACAGAGGAAACACGCGAATACTTTCACCGGGATCGACTCGGCCGTTGTAGATATTCCACAGCTCAGGTCGCTGATTTTTTGGATCCCAGCGGTGATTGCGATCGCGAAACGAATAAACCCGTTCTTTGGCGCGGGACTTTTCTTCATCGCGACGGGCACCACCAAAGGCGGCATCAAACTTGTATTTGTTAAGCGCTTGCTTAAGCCCTTGAGTTTTCATGATGTCGGTGTGTTTTGCACTGCCGTGGGTGAATGGGCCTACGCCCATAGCAACACCCTCTTGATTGATGTGCACAATCAAATCCCAACCGAGATCTTTAATTCGCTGGTCGCGAAACTCAATCATCTCGTGAAACTTCCAGGTCGTGTCCACGTGCATTAAAGGAAACGGCGGTTTACCGGGAGCAAAGGCTTTCATGGCCAAGTGCATCATCACTGCGGAGTCTTTACCGACAGAGTAAAGCATAACCGGGTTGTCAAACTCGGCGGCAACTTCACGGATAATATGAATACTTTCTGCTTCAAGCTGTTTTAGGTGCGTCTGGGTGTATTGCTCGGACATGCCACTCACAATTCATTGGTCAATTTGAGCCGACCTTGAGTCGGCGGCGCGTATTATAGGTGATCTGGGTGTTTTTCACTAATCCACCGCATCGCTCACTTAGCGCTGACACGGTAGCGTTTTTTAAAGCATTTGTTAACAATCAATTGATTCTATGGATATGCCCAATTGTTTGGCTTGCACAACAAAATCGGGAAATGAAGAGGCAATACACTCGGCGTTGTTAACACTCACCTTGCCATCGGCACGCAGTCCAGTCAGGGCCAAAGCCATGGCGACGCGGTGGTCACCGGCCGAGTCCAACTCGGCGCCACGCATTTTAGAGCCGGTAATGCGTAATCCATCTACACGGCTGTCAACGCTAACCCCAAGCGCGATAAGTCCCGCTGCCATATTGGCTAACCGATCACTTTCTTTTAACCGCAGCTCGGCGGCGCCGGACACCTCTGTGCAACCGTGGGCACAGGCGGCGGCAACAAACAGCGCGGGAAACTCATCGATGGCTCGCGACACCAACTGTGCAGGAATATTAACCCCTTGCAACTGACGGTAACGCACACGAATATCAGCCACCGGCTCTCCGCCGGCGGTGGTGGGGTTTAACAGCTCTATGTCGGCGCCCATTAAACGAAGAATATCCAGTGCACCTGTGCGCGATGGGTTAACCCCTACGTGCTCGAGTAAAATATCCGAATCGGGCGTAATGCTGGCGGCGACAATAAAAAAAGCCGCCGATGAAAAATCCCCCGGTACATCCACACGGCAACCGCGCAGCTCACTGCCACCGGTTACGCTCAGCCCACCGTCGCTGTCGCGATGCACCTGACAACCAAAGCCGCCCAGCATGCGCTCGGTATGATCGCGCGTGATCTGTGTCTCTTGCACGCGGGTGACGCCCTTGGCGTACAAGCCTGCCAGCAGCAAGCAGGATTTAACCTGAGCACTTGCCATCGGCACTGAATAATCGATAGCTAAAAACTCTTTAGCGGGAGAAAACCTAAGTGGTAAATGATTGGACTCGGACTCAATGCAGGCGCCCATGCTGCGCAAAGGGTCGATAATTCGGCCCATGGGTCGGGCCGACAATGAAGCATCGCCGGTGATGGTGACGCTAAACTCTTGTGCCGCCAAAATGCCAGACAACAGGCGCGCGCTGGTGCCCGCGTTGCCCAAGTACAAAGGTTTATGCGGTGCGCTAAGCCCGTGCAAGCCAACCCCGTATAGGGTGACGCGACCATCGTTGGGACCATCGATAACGACACCCATATCGCGAAAAGCTTGCAGCGTTGCAAGGGAGTCCTCGCTGTGCAACAAACCCTCGATTATGGTTTTTCCTTGCGCTAGCGAGCCGAGCATAATCGCCCGATGTGAGATTGACTTATCCCCTGGCACGCGCAATTTTCCGCGCAGCGCTAAGCTTGGTGCAACACTGATTTTTTTCGGTGTTATCACGGCAGCATCGGTTAAAGTACGCCCTGCCAGCATCCGCGTAAAATGATCGCGGGCGGCTTTAGCGCGGGTAAAAACTCCCAGCAGATACTCGCTGTCTTCGCGCTCAATACCATCGCGTAAACGCAATAGGTTATCGACAAATTTATCCAGCGAGTGCAGCACAGCAGTGCGGTTGGCACGCATAATGTCGTGCCACATAACCGGATCGCTCGAGGCGATGCGGGTAAAGTCGCGAAAGCCACCGGCGGCATAGCGAAATATATTGGGGTTGCCAATATCGTGCGCCAAGGTATCCACTAAAGAGTAGGCAATGGCATGGGGCAAGTGGCTGGTGGCCCCCAGCACCTCGTCATGCTCGGCCACCGACATAGACAACACCTCGGCCCCCAGCACTTGCCACAGGGCTGTTACCCGGGCCAGGTGTCGAGCATCGGTATCGCTCTCTGGGGTTAAGATAACCCGATGTTTTTGGTACAAAGATGGGTTAGCGGCAGCCACACCGCTTTGCTCCGAGCCGGCAATAGGATGGCCCAACACTAAGTTGGGCGGCACTTGGCCATACACGGCAATGGCGGCATCGCGCACACTGCCCTTGACGCTTGCCGCATCGGTAACAGTGACCGCGGGGCTCACCAAAGCGTGTATATCGCGCAGCACAGACTCCACCGCTAAGGTGGGCACGGCAATAAAAATCACATCGCCCTCGCCCAGCTCGGCGGCAACTTCTTTTAACGATAGATAAGCGCGATCAACCACCCCGCGCTGCAGCGCTAACGTGGCGGCCGCGCGATCGCGAACAATGCCGATGGTCTCTTGGCAGGCGCGGCCAAGGCGTAAACCGGCGCTGACACTGCCGCCGATTAAGCCGAGCCCGACAACCACTAACTTGCCTACAGGTTGCCGACCAAAATCAGTTTCAGGCTCCGTCACCAGTGACACCTTTAAAGCACAGCTTTAGGGTAAGAGCCCAACACTTTTAAGTCCGACACCCGCGCTGAGACTTCATCTAACGTGGTGCGTACCACGGGATCGTCGATATGCCCGGTAAAGTCGACAAAGAAAACATAGGTCCACACCCCCGAGCGCGACGGGCGCGTTTCGACCCGGGTTAAATCGATGTCGTGCTCGTGAAACGGGGTCAGCAAATTATGCAGGGCGCCGGGCTTGTTTCGCATCGCAATCAACAGCGAGGTTTTATCAACGCCACTGGCGGGAACATCCTCTGTGCCAATAATTAAAAACCGTGTGCTGTTGTCTGGTTGATCTTCTATTTTTTCGGCCACTATTTGCAAACTGTACAGCTCGGCGGCTTTTTCTGGAGCAATAGCCGCCGCATTCCACTCGCCTTTTAAACGGCGCGCCGCCTCGGCGTTACTGGAAACTGCCACGCGCTCGGCTTTGGGGTAATGAGCGTCTAGCCATTTGCGGCACTGAGCTAAAGATTGTCCGTGGGAGTAGATGCGCGAAATATTATTCACATCGGTAACAGACGACACCATTAAATTGTGGTGTACCCGCAGCTCGACCTCGCCACATATTTTTAAATTTGAGTGCATAAAGTTATCGAGCGTATGGCTGACCACGCCTTCGGTGGAGTTTTCGACCGGTACGACACCGTAATTTACGGCGCCGGCTTCGACCTCACGAAACACCTCATCGATGGCCGAAAAAGGCATAACCACCGCTGCTGCGCCAAAGTGCTTTAACGCCGCTTGCTGGGTAAAGGTACCTTCGGGGCCGAGGTACGCCACTTTAACGGGCTGCTCGAGCGCTAAGCAGGCGGACATGATCTCGCGAAACAAGCGCGCCATATCTTCGTCGCTTAACGGGCCCTGATTGCGCACCATGGCTTTGCGCAATACCTGCGCCTCACGCTCTGGGCGATAAAACAATACCTCGCCCTCGGTGTGAGCGGTTTTAACCTCGGCAACTTTCTGAGCGCAGCGGGCGCGCTCAGAAATAAGCTCGCCGATGCTCACATCAATCGCATCAATACGATCGCGCAGCGCCAGTAATTGCTGGCGCTCGTTTTCAGTTTCGCTCATAGCGCCTTATTCCTCGTCAGCCGGCTCGTCAGATGCATCGGTTGAGTTGCTGTTGCTGTCGCTATCGGTCTTATTACTCGGGCTATCGCTCGAGCCGTTGTTGGCATCATCGGACTGTTGTTGCTCGTCCTCCGCCAGTGGGTCTTCGTCCTCGGGCTCTTCGATGCGTGCAACGCCACTCATGTGCTCGCCTTCGCGCAACTTAATAAGACGCACCCCTTGGGTGTTTCGGCTAAGCACAGAAACCTCGTCTACCCGTGTGCGCACCAGTGTTCCCTGATCTGAAATCAACATCAGCTCTTCGCCATCGAGCACCTGTACAGCGCCTACCAAAGCGCCGTTACGCTCACTGACGCTCATGGCGATAACACCTTGGCCCCCGCGACCTTTAGTCGGAAACTCGCCTACCTCGGTGCGCTTACCGTAGCCGTGCTCACTCACGGTGAGCACTTTGCCCTGCTCGACGGGCACTACCATGCCGATCACCGAGTCGCCTTCTTTCATGCGGATACCGCGCACACCGCGACTGATGCGACCCATACCACGGACGGCGGTTTCACTAAAGCGCGCTGCTTTGCCGTTAGAGGAGAACAAAATAATATCGCGATCGCCGTTGGTGATGGCGGTGTACACTAAGCTGTCGCCTTCATCCAGCGCGATGGCACGCAAGCCAACGCTGCGCGGACGCGAGAACTGATCCAGCGAGGTCTTTTTAACGGTGCCATCTTTGGTGGCCATAAAGACAAAATGCTCGGCGTCAAACTCTTTAACAGGCAAGATTGAGGTAATGCGCTCGCCCTCTTCCAGCGGCATCAGGTTGACCACCGGACGGCCGCGTGACAGCCGACCCGCCACAGGAATTTGATACACCTTAAGCCAGTACACTTTACCCACACTGGTAAAACACAGGATGGTGTCGTGGGTGCTGGCAATTAATAAATGCTCAACAAAGTCTTCGTCTTTTACCGAGGTGGCCGACTTACCCATACCGCCGCGTCTTTGTGCGTGGTAATCGGCAAGCGGTTGGCTTTTGGCGTAACCGCCGTGCGAGAGGGTTACCACTCGCTGCTCTTCATTGATCAGATCGGCTTCGGTAAAGTCCATGGTCGAGGCGACGATCTCGGTGCGCCTTGGGTCGCCGTAGTCTTTAACGATCTGCTCCAACTCTTCGCGGATAACGTTCATTAAACGCGAAAAATTGCCTAAAATTTCAAGGTATTCGGCAATCTGCAATAGTTTTTCATTGTACTCGGCCAGCAGTTTGTCGTGCTCCATGCCAGTTAGGCGGTGCAGGCGCAACTCTAAAATAGCTTGCGCCTGAGCGGGCGACAAAAAGTATTTGCCATCGCGTGCGCCAAACTTATCGGACAAATCTTCTGGGCGACAAGCGTCATCACCGGCGCGCTGTAAAAATTCTGACATCTCGCTGGCGTCCCAGCCGCGGGCAATAAGTCTATCCCTTGCCTCGGCCGGTGAAGGCGAGCTTTTGATCAGCTCGATCACCTCATCGATATTGGCAATGGCCACCGCCAAACCTTCAAGAATATGACCGCGCTCGCGAGCTTTACGCAGCAGGTACACGGTGCGCCGGGTAACCACCTCGCGGCGGTGGCGGACAAACGCCTCGAGCAGCTCTTTAAGGTTTAAAATTCGTGGCTGGCCGTCGATCAAGGCAACCACGTTAATACCAAACACATTTTGCAGTTGTGTTTGCGTGTAGAGGTTGTTCAGCAGCACCTCGCCGGATTCGTTGCGTTTGACCTCGATCACCACTCGCAAGCCGTCTTTGTCCGACTCGTCGCGCAGCTCGCTGATGCCCTCGATTTTTTTCTCTTTAACCAGCTCGGCAATCCGCTCGATCAGACGCGCTTTATTCAGCTGATACGGCAGCTCGGTGATTATAATGGTCTCGCGACCGGTCTTTTCGTTGATCTCGACCTCGGCCCGAGCGCGCACGTAAATGCGGCCGCGACCGGTGCGGTACGCCTGCAAGATACCGGCGCGACCATTGATAATGGCACCAGTGGGAAAGTCTGGGCCGGGGATAATCTCCATCAGCTCATCGATGCTGATGTCTTCGTTATCGATCAGCGCCAGACACCCTTGCACCACTTCTGTGAGGTTGTGCGGGGGAATATTGGTGGCCATGCCCACGGCAATACCGGACGAGCCGTTGACCAGCAAGTTGGGCACTCGGGTCGGCAGCACATCGGGAATATGCTCAGTGCCATCGTAGTTGGGGACAAAGTCGACGGTTTCTTTGTCCAGATCGGCCAGCAGCTCGTGAGAGATCTTGGCCATGCGGATTTCGGTATAACGCATAGCGGCGGCGTTATCGCCATCCACCGAACCGAAGTTACCCTGCCCGTCTACCAGCATATAACGCAGTGAAAACGGTTGCGCCATGCGTACGATGGTGTCATACACCGCCGAGTCGCCGTGAGGGTGATACTTACCTATAACATCACCGACCACACGAGCCGATTTTTTATAGGCTTTGTTCCAGTCGTTATTAAGCTCGCTCATAGCGAACAACACACGCCGATGCACCGGCTTTAAACCATCGCGTGCATCGGGCAAGGCTCGCCCAACGATTACGCTCATGGCGTAGTCTAGGTAAGATTGCTTAAGTTCGTCTTCGATACTAACGGGTACTACTTCTTTCGCTAAATCGCCCATGGATTAACGCTTTCCTTATTGTGTTGACTGGAGTCAGAGCCGGGGTGGCGCCCGCGACACACATACACCCCGCGACTGCGTAACGCGCGAGCTTAAAAGGCGTAATATTACCATAAAACCGCGCACATAGGTGTGTACAGCTGCGTTAGCCATTAACTAACAGGCCTCACGCCAAATGTAACGTTTGAGTTATACTGCGCCCGGACCGGCCGCACAGGCCCATCTGGATTTTGCTACCGCCGAGGAGCCACTATGCCCGAGCAGCAAGCCGTTCGATTAATGATCAAAGCCCGCTGGATAATCCCCATAGTACCGGCAGGGCGCGTTTACGAGGACTGCGCGATCATCGTCAATGGTCAAAACATACTCGCCATATTGCCCATCGCCGAGGCCGAAAAAAGCTACCGCGCCGAGCAGACAGTCACCCTCGAGCGTCATATTCTAATGCCTGGGCTGATCAATGCCCACGGCCAAACGGCCCTGACGCTGTTGCGCGGGCTGGCCTGCCACAAATCCCAGCAGGGTTGGCTTAACGATGCCTTTAAACCCGCCACGGCAGCGTTTGTCGAGACCGATTTTATCCGCGACAGCAGCGAGCTGGCACTGGCCGAGATGATTAAATCCGGCACCAGTTGTTTTGCCGACAGATCTTTTTACCCGGCGCAAACCGCGCAAGCCGCACGCCGCGCCCATCTGCGCGCGCAGATTGCCTTTCCGATACAAGAGCTTACCAGCAGCTGGGCCGACAATGCGGACGACTGCATCAACAAAGGTCTGGCGCTACACGACGAATACCGCGGCGACGACTTAATTCGCATCGCTTTTGCACCCGATGTATCTGGCTTTAGCGCCGACGACACCCTTAAGCGCATCGCGGTGCTGACCCAAGAGCTAGAGGCGAGCGTGCAGTTCTCGCTGCACGAATCCGCAGAGGCCGTTGCCAGCAGCACGGCGCAGCAGGGCAAACGCCCTATCGAGCGTTTGCACGAGCTGGGTTTGTTATCGCCCCTTAGCCAATGCGTGCACATGACTGAGGCCGACCACAGCGATATCGCCCTGCTTGCCAGCAGCGGCAGCCACGTGATCCACTGCCCCGAGTCTGACCTGACGTTGGCCCGTGGTTTTGCCCCAGTTGCCGAGCTTGCAAAAGCCGGTGTCAATGTTGCGCTGGGCACCGATGCGGCGGCCGACAATAACGATTTATCCATGCTCGGCGAGCTGCACACGGCAGCCCTATTAACCCCAGCGGTAGCCTCCGACCCCGAGGCACTCAGCGCCCACCAAGCGCTGGCCATGGCAACCTTAAACGGCGCCAAAGCACTGGGGATTGACGACATCACCGGCTCTTTAGAGCCCGGCAAAGCCGCCGACATTGTCGCTTTTGAGCTGCAGCCACTGCAGGCTCTGGCCGGCCAAGATATGGCCGCGCAACTGGTGTACAACAATCGCGCCATTGCGGCCTCACACCTATGGGTGGCGGGTAAAGCGCTGATGTTGTCGGGTCATTTACAGACATTAAACCAATGGGATATCGCCGCCAAAGCACAGCAGTGGACGGCCAACATCAGCCAACATCAGCCCTAGCTGAACTGGGAGTACTTATGTCGCACGCTCAACGCAACAATACCGTCACACCTAACCCGCTCAATAGCGACGCGGCCGAGATTGCCAAATTTGAGCAACTGGCCGATAAGTGGTGGGATGTAGAGGGCGAGTTTCAGCCCCTGCACGGCATGAACCCGCTGCGCTGCAACTACATTGACCAGCACTCTCCGGTGGCCGAGCGGCGTATTCTTGATGTCGGCTGCGGCGGCGGTATCCTAACCGAAGCGCTCGCCCAGCGCGGTGCGCAGGTTACCGGGTTGGACATGGGTGAGGCACCACTGGCGGTTGCCCGTGAGCACGCCCGCAGCAGCGGCCTCGAAATCGACTACCGGCACGGCACCGCCGAGCAACTGGCCGCCGAACAACCGGAACATTACGATATTGTTACCTGCCTTGAGATGCTCGAGCATGTGCCAGACCCCGCCTCTGTGGTGGCCGCCTGCGCGCGCTTGGTAAAACCCGGTGGCGCGGTTTACTTCTCAACCATTAATCGCACCGCCAAAGCCTGGGCATTAGCCGTGGTTGGCGCCGAGTACTTACTGGGATTACTACCCAAAGGCACCCACGATTACCAAAAGTTTATTCGC
>Ga0209075_1000717_pt1 | contig 32066 bp, 26 predicted proteins | sample Stecom2011_FD_187523 | JGI IMG/M metagenome (GOLD analysis project Ga0209075, IMG submission 187523) | Agricultural soil microbial communities from Utah to study Nitrogen management - Steer compost 2011 (SPAdes) (version 2) | ecosystem: Environmental > Terrestrial > Soil > Agricultural land...
GTATTGGTAGACGAGGGTCAAAAAGTAAAAAGAGGCCAGACCTTGTTTAGATTAGAGACAGAATCTTTAAGTCAAGATGCTGCTGCCGCTAAAGCCAATGTGAATGCTGCCCAAGTTGAGGTTGACAAATTAATACCTCTTGTTGAAAAAAACATTATCAGCAGTGTTCAGTTAGAAACAGCCAAGGCAAAATTGGCTCAGGCCCAAAGCGGTTATAATTCCATCGCCGCCAATATTGGTTACGCAACCATTAAAAGTCCAGTAGATGGTCAAGTTGGTGCTATCAACCTACGAGAAGGATCATTAGTGAGCCCGTCTTCGCCAACGCCTTTAACGGCTGTAGTAGATACAGATAAGGTTTACGCATTCTTCTCACTCAACGAAAAACAATACTTAGATTTTATTCAAAACAGTGAAGGGAAAACTATTGAGGAGAAAATCAAAAACATGCCTAAGGTGAGATTGCTTCTCGCCAATGGCCAATTATATCCTATCGAAGGAACCATAGAAACCATTAACTCGCAAATCAATGCCGCGACAGGAACCGTTTCCTTCCGAGCAATTTTTGACAATCCCAATCGCTTGCTTTCAAGTGGATCTAGTGGGCAAATCCAAATACCTCGCGTATATGAAAATGCCACTCTCGTTCCGGATGTATCTACCTTTGAGCGGCAAGGCATTACCTACGCCTACAGAGTTCAAGGCGACACCCTTGCGATTCCGAGTTCCATCGATATTTTAGATCGAGTCGACAATTTGTTAATTGTCGGTGAAGGCGTAAGCCCAGGAGATAAAATCGTTGCCAGAGGGGTAGATAAATTGCGTGGAAACACGCCCATCCAAGCCCAGCCTGTGGCATTCGACAGCATTGTAAAAGGATTAAAAAGAGTATTCAAATAAACGACATCCATGATTAAGAAATTTATTGAACGACCCGTTCTATCGAGTGTTGTCTCCATTATCATCTTAATTTTAGGTGTGTTGGGAATTGCAACACTCCCCACAACACAATATCCTGAAATTGCGCCTCCTACCGTGCAGGTCCGTGCTACTTTTCCGGGAGCCAACGCAGCCACAGTTTTGGAAAGCGTTGTCATTCCGATTGAAGAACAGATTAACGGTGTGGAGGGGATGACCTATATCACCTCAACAGCAAGTAATAACGGAAGCGCGAATATTAGTGTTTTCTTTGAACCTGATGTCGATCCGGATATTGCGGCGGTTAACGTTCAGAACCGTGTTTCGCGTGCCAATGCGCTCTTACCTCAAGAAGTGATTCAAACAGGTGTGATCACGCAAAAACAACAAACAAGTGCGCTAATGTTCCTTTCGGTATATTCTGAAAATGAGAACTACGACGCCACCTATATCCAAAACTACCTGAACATCAACGTGCTTCCCGAATTAAAAAGAATTAAGGGAGTGGGGGATGTCAGCGTATTTGGAGCTAAGGATTACGCCATGCGGATTTGGTTGAAACCAGAAAAACTGGCTTCCTATGGACTAGAACCCATAGACATCAGCAATGCCATTCGCGAACAAAGCCGCGAAGCAGCAGCAGGTTCCTTAGGCCAGAATGACGCCAAAGCATTTGAATATGTATTGACTTATAGCGGACGTTATGATGAGGTTTCAGAATACGAAAATATTGTCATCAAGGCCATGGGGAATGGTGAGTTTTTAACACTAAAAGATGTTGCCGATGTAGAGATGGATGCTCAAAACTACGGTGGAAGTGCCTTTATGGATGGCAACCCAAGTGTGAGCATGGGAGTGTATCAAACTCCTGGATCGAACGCTCAGGAAATTATTCGAAACATCCACGAACGACTCGAAACCATGCGTAAAGATTTCCCTGAAGGAGTAGATTACTTCGTGAACTTCGACACCAACGAATTCTTGGAGGCTTCCATCAGTAAGGTTTTAACCACCTTAATCGAAGCTTTCCTATTAGTTTTCTTGGTAGTTTTCATTTTCCTGCAAGACTTCCGTTCTACGTTAATTCCTGCCATTGCAGTGCCTGTTTCGATTATTGGAACGTTTTTCTTTCTCAATCTCTTTGGGTACTCCATCAACCTACTAACCCTTTTCGCATTGGTTCTCGCTATTGGAATTGTAGTTGACGATGCCATTGTAGTGGTAGAAGCAGTTCATGCCAAATTGGAAGAAGGAGCCGAAAGCGCTTTAAAAGCAACGCACTCGGCAATGGAAGAAATTACGGGTGCGATTATATCGATTACCTTGGTCATGGCAGCCGTATTCGTGCCGGTAACCTTTATTACAGGTCCAACAGGAGTATTTTATGAGCAATTCGGTATCACATTAATTGTGGCCATTATTATATCGGCAGTAAACGCATTGACGCTTAGCCCTGCACTTTGTGCGGTATTCCTTAAAACACACGATGAGGAAATCAAACGAAAAGGCTGGTTAGGCCGTTTCTTTGCGAAATTCAATATCGCCTTTAACGCAACAACCAGAAAATATGTAAACTCTTTAGGCTTCTTATACAAACACAAATGGATTACCGTAGTATTCTTAGTCGCTTGTTCGATTGGGATTATCTGGTCGTCCAACACCATGTCCACAGGGTTTGTGCCAAGTGAAGACCGAGGGATGGTTTTCGCCAACATCGAGTTACCTCCTGGTGCTTCGTTGGACAGAACGGTTCAAGCGAGCAATGAATTGAGAGAAAAAATCCGCCATATTCCCGGTGTCAATGCCGTATCACTTGTTAGCGGATTTAGTATGATGAGTGGTGCAGGAAGCAACTACGGAATTGGTTTTATTAAACTAGACGATTGGAGCGAGCGCAAAGAAGACAGCAAGTCGGTGGACGCTATTATCGGTCAACTTTTTGGAGCAGCAGCATCTATTTCCGATGCTAACATTTTGTTCTTCCAACCTCCAAGTGTTCCTGGGTTCGGGGTTTCTGCCGGATTCGAATTACAACTGTTGGACCGTTCGGGAGGAAGTTTTGACGAACTTCAAGAAACCTCTCAGAACTATCTTCAGGAATTGATGAAACGACCCGAGATTCTATATGCCCAGACTTCGTTTAACGTGGATTACCCACAATACGAAATCAATATCGATATTCCCAAAGCAAAAGAAGCAGGCGTCAATGTCAACGCTATTTTGGGTGCGCTTCAAGGGTATATCGGGAGTGTGTATGCAGCCGATTTCACCAAATACGGAAAACAATATCGCGTATATGTTCAAGCGTTGCCAGAAGACCGTTCCTCACCAGAAGATTTGCAGCAAATCTTTGTTCGAAATGCACAGAACGAAATGGCACCCATCACACAATTTATCACATTAGATCGGGTGTATGGACCGCAGTCCGTAAAACGATTCAACCTATTTAACGCAGCCAGTGTAAACGGAGCAGCAGCCCCAGGATATTCCACAGGAGATGCTATTCGCGCAGTTCAGGAAGTAAGCCAGACAGCCTTACCTCAAAATTACGGTATCGACTACTCGGGTCTTACAAGAGAGGAAATTTCGGCAGGAGCCCAGACCACATTTATTTTCATTTTGGTTATTCTCTTTGTTTATTTCTTTCTAGCGGCACAATACGAGAGTTTCTTGATTCCATTTTCAGTGATATTCTCAATCCCTGTCGGTGTTTTTGGCGCGTATTTCGTCACTTCAATATCTGGTTTGGAAAACAACGTATTCTTCCAAATCGGTTTGATTATGCTCATTGGACTATTGGCTAAAAACGCCATTCTAATCGTTGAATTTGCCCTGCAAAGACGACGGGCCGGATATTCAAGGAAAGAAGCAGCCTTCGAAGGTGCCAAAGCGAGATTACGACCTATCCTGATGACTTCTTTTGCATTTGTTATCGGACTTTCGCCATTGGTATTTTCAACAGGAATTGGAGCTCAAGGAAATAACGCCATTGGAACGGGAGCTGTGGGTGGATTGCTCATTGGAACCGTTTTCGGAGTGTTCGTGATTCCGATATTGTACATTTTCTTCCAGTGGCTAGAAGATAAAATTAAAAAAGTTCCCGAAGGAACAGATTATGACGTTGAAAACTAAAAGACAGCGCACCATGAAATTTATTAAGTATAGTATATTATCTCTTGCTTTTCTAACGCTACAATCGTGCTTTGTTGCGAAGGAGTACACAAGTCCAGAAATGGAGATAACATCCAAAAAATTCCGGACAGATCAATTGCCACAAGACAGTTTGTCGATGGCAACCCTATCTTGGAAGGAAATATTCACCGACCCCATTCTTCAAAATTATATCGAGGAAGGACTGAAAAACAACATGGATATTCGCATTGCGCTAAAGCAAATGGATATCGCCCAGGCGTATTTCAATCAAGGTAAAGCAGGATTTCTGCCCTCTTTAAACTTAAATGCAACTGCGGCCCATCAAGAATTTTCAGACAACGGGCAGTTTGGCGGACAAGTGTCGTCTGCAAACCAATTTGAAATTGCTGGAGGACTTTCTTGGGAAGCCGATATTTGGGGGAAAATCAGAAGCAACAAACGAGCCTCAGAAGCAAATTACCTTCAATCTGTAGCGGCACATCAAGCCGTGAAGAGCAGATTGATTGCCAACATCGCATCGGTTTACTATCAGTTGTTGGCCCTGGACGAACAAATCCAGGTTACGGAAGCAACTATCAAAACCCGATCGAAAGGCCTAGAAACCACCATCGCGTTGAAAGATGCCGGGAGTGTGACCGAAGTTGGTGTGAAACAAACCGAAGCACAGCTGTACACCGCCCAAGCTATTTTGGTGGATCTGAAAACCCAAGTTCGCTTGATGGAAAATACGCTATCCATACTTCTTGGAAGTGCTCCGCAAGAAATCAACCGCAGCACTCTAGAAGTACAGGTTATCGATATTCCCCTTGAAGTAGGTTTGCCTTCGCAATTGTTGAGCAATCGTCCTGATGTTATGGCTGCGGAATACGGTCTTGTAAATGCGTTTGAACTCACCAACGTATCGCGAAGCAACTTTTATCCGTCGCTTACCTTGAGTGCAAACGGCGGACTTCAGAGTTTAGATTTGGATAAGTTGTTTAATGTAAACTCATTATTCGCAACCGTTGTAGGAGGATTAACCCAGCCTATTTTCAACAATAGGAGGATAAAAACCGAATACGAAGTTGCTCAAGCCAGACAAGAACAAGCGCTATTGCAGTTTAAATATGCGATCCTAAATGCCAGTAGAGAAGTCTCAGACGCGATGTATTCTATTAAAGCTGCCGAAGAAAAAGTAGCTATTAAGCAGCAAGAGAGTGATGCTCTGAATTTGGCTACGGAATATTCGCAAGAATTACTGAACAACGGTTTGGCTACGTATTTGGAAGTCTTAACAGCAGAAGAGCGCGCGCTTGGTTCCAATCTCGATATTATAGCGGCAAAAAATAGCCGATTGCAAGCCATCATCAATTTATATGAAGCCCTTGGCGGCGGTTGGCGATAAAAAAAATACTGTTTTGATTAATTAGTTGGTTGAACTGCCCCATTCTTTTTTGATGGGGCAGTTTTTTTATGTCCAATTCCTATAAGGATTTTTACTCAACATCGCATTGTAATACTTCAACTCGCCCGTAACTTCCCTTCCCAACCAATCCGGTTTTAAATATGATTCGGTTTCTGAATCGAGCTCAATTTCTGCCACAATCAATCCTTCATTTTCACCAAAAAACTCATCAACTTCAACCACGTGCTTTCCAATTTTAATTTCGTGTCGATCTTTATCGATGATGCCCGGTTCGCACAATTTTAGTAACTCCTCGGCTTCTGATAAAGGGATTTCCTTTTCCCATTCAAAACGCGTTGTTCCATTTTCATTGGACTTCCCTTTGATGGTAAGAAATCCTTGCTCCCCAAATATCCGAACCCTTACAGTTCGATGTTGATGGGAATTTAAATATCCTTGAAAAATCTGAGTCTTTTTAAAAGCTTCGGCTTTGTAGGAATCATCCGTCACTAAAAATTTTCGCTCTACCTCTTTCATTTTACTGTATCTAATTTACTATTGGCAATTTCAACGATTTCTTCCGAAGAAATTTGCGACTTTGAATATCCCGTCGCTGCCAATATGTGCATGGCTTCGGTAATGGTTTCGGCTTTTATTATTTTATACTTTTTCGGAATTATGAAATCGAATAATTTCATGAAAACCGATGCGGCACTTTCTCCAAAACGACGCTCGTTTCGATTCCCAACGATTAATGAAGGTCTTAATACATACGTGTTTTTTACGCCCTGTTCCAACACTGCCTCTTCCATCTCTCCCTTGGTTTTATTATAGAAAACCGAGCTGGTCGAATCGGCACCTATTGCCGAAATAACGATAAAATTGTCAATGTTGTTTTGACGCGCTAATTTGGCGGCAGCCACAGGAATACCAAAATCTATTTTCCGATAGGTTTCCTTGTCGGGCGTTTTTGCCTTTGTCGTTCCAATGCAACAAAACACCACGTCTCCGACAAAATATTTGGCGTGTTTCTCCAATTCGAATAAATCAATGATGTGCTCTTCTATTTTTGGAGATTCAATTTGGATTTTACTGCGAGAAAACAAGATTACTTTCTCGTAGGAAGGATCGGTTAGCAATCTGTTTAACAAGATATTTCCCGTTAGCCCAGTAGCTCCTAATATGATGGCAGTTTTTTTCATGGTATTCACAAAGTTAAACTATAACTTTGATAAATCTTCCTTGTAGAAGTACTGGTTAATCTGTTTTAAACAATATATCGATTTTGGAACCCTCATTTTCAATACGCAAGATTATCCACATCGACATGGATGCGTTTTACGCTTCGGTGGAGCAATTGGACAATCCAGCGCTGCGAGGGAAACCTTTGGCTGTTGGTGGGCTTGGAAACCGAGGGGTGGTTGCCGCTGCGAGTTACGAGGCACGGAAATTTGGGGTGCACAGTGCCATGAGTAGTATGGCAGCCCGCGAACGTTGTCCGGACTTAATTTTTGTTCCAACGCGATTTGAACGCTATCGGGAAATTTCAAAAGCCGTTCGTGAGATCTTTTTTGAATACACTGATTTGGTAGAGCCGCTTTCCTTGGATGAAGCCTATCTCGACGTAACAGAAAACAAAAAAGGCAATCCGAGTGCGACGTTAATTGCTGAGGAAATCCGGAAAGAAATCAAAGAAAGAACAGGTTTGAATGCTTCGGCGGGCATTTCCGTCAATAAATTTATGGCGAAGATCGCCAGTGATATCAACAAGCCCAACGGACAAAAAACAATTCCTCCTGAAGAGGTCCTCGACTTTTTAGAAGCTTTAGATGTGAAGGAATTTTACGGCGTTGGCAAAGTGACTCGGGAAAAAATGTATCGACTAGGAATCTTTACAGGTAAAGATCTAAAAGCGCATAGCAAGGCTTATTTAGAACAACACTTTGGAAAGAGTGGTTTGCATTACTACCACATTGTCCGTGGCATTCAGCACAGCCAGGTACAACCCGAACGGATTCAAAAATCTTTGGCTGCCGAACATACCTTTTCAGAAAATATTTCCTCCGAGATCTTTATGATGGAACGCTTGGATGAAATAGCCGATGCGGTGGAACGACGTCTTGAAAAACGAGATTTAGCGGGTAAAACCGTCACTTTAAAGATTCGGTATAGCGATTTTAGCATCCAAACACGCAGTAAGACAGTATCGGACTATCTAAGCACAAAAAACGAATTCCTGCCTATTGTGAAAGGACTGCTCTATCAAGAAAAGATGAAAGATTCTGTACGTTTATTGGGCATATCGATCTCTAACCTCAACAACGAAGATCCAAAAAATGCATCTGAAGACAAGGAAACGATCGACGTGCAACTTAGGTTGGATTTTTAAGCTTTATACTTCACCCAAATTCAAGCACCTTATCAACAAAACAACGATCCATGTTTCTGATTAAGCCGAATACAGTTTCAGCCCTTCGTTTTATTGTATTTCCGACACCCGTAGCGTATTGACCATTCCTTTATCTGCAATGGGCATAGCAGCGAGGTTTACCAAATAATCACCTTTTGATACATAGCCGTTCTCGACAGCCATTTGATTCACATCATCTACCGTATCATCGGTACTTACAAACCTGTCATAATAGAACGCATTGACACCCCACAGTAGGTTTAATCGTGCTAAAATACGCTTGTTTGAAGTAAAGGCAAGGATAAACGCAGACGGTCGCCAAGCAGAAATCTGGAAAGCGGTATAGCCACTATTAGTTAATGTACAGATAGCTTTTGCCTCAATCTCATCGGCCATCATCGCTGCGTGATAACAAATTGATTTGGTTATGTATCGGTTTGTCCGAGTAATCGGTGGTTCTTCTGGAACGGTAATAAGTTTGGAGTCTTCTACACTGATCAGAATTTTCGCCATCGTTTTAATCACTTCAACGGGGTAGCTTCCTACCGAGGTTTCACCAGAAAGCATCACAGCATCTGCACCATCCATAACCGAGTTTGCCACGTCGTTTACTTCCGCTCGTGTTGGCGTAAGTGAGGTAATCATCGTTTCCATCATTTGTGTGGCAATGATGACTGGAATACGCGCACTTTTAGCAACATTCACAAGTTCTTTTTGGATAAGGGGTACTTCTTCCACAGGAATTTCTACCCCCAAATCACCTCGAGCTACCATCAACCCATCGCAATTGGCCACAATTTCTTTGATGTTGGTTACAGCTTCTGGCTTTTCTATCTTTGCTAGGATTGGCACTTTATAAACGGAATGTGCTTCAATCAAGGCTTGTAATTCCTTCAAATCAGATCCGAATCTTACAAAAGATAAGGCAATCCAATCTACTTCTTGTTCTATCGCAAAAACGGCGTCCTTTTTATCCTTCATTGTCAGTGCTGGCAATGAAAGGCCAGTATTAGGAAGGTTCACGCCCTTTTTAGAACGCAAGGGACCTCCTTGGATAACTTTGGTTTTTACGGTGTCTTTCTTATTGGTTTCCATCACCTCAAAAATCAGTTTTCCGTCATCTAAAAGCACCTGCTCGCCCACCTTCACATCTTTAGGAAAGCCATTATAGTTCATGTAAACGCGCTCTCGGTTTCCTTTAAATTCTTTTCCTGTACAAAACAAAATCTCATCACCAGGACGTACAACCACTTCTTCTTTCATCATTCCGATGCGAAGTTTTGGTCCTTGTAAATCTGCTAAAATGGCGGTATTGCTTCCAAGTTCTTCCGAAAGCTTCCGTATGGTTTGAATATTCTGTTTTGCGATATCGTATTTCGCATGCGAGAAGTTTATTCTAAAAACATCAACCCCTTCCAGGATCATCGCTCTTATTACTTCTTCATCTGAAGTTGCAGGCCCAAGGGTTGCAACAATTTTTGTTTTTTTTCTTACTTTCATATTTCGAAAATCAAATTTTCTTTTGATTTAATATTTTTAACATCTACAGTATAGGCTGTAACAACCTGCTTTATTCCGTTTATTGCCGTTACTAATTCTTTTAATGGGAAAACACTGCCCTCGTGTTCTACTTTGATAAAATAATCAATTTTACTCAATTCCGGGAGCAAGTAATGGGTTTGAGCCTTGTTGTAGAATAAGGATGTATACGCATTCTCAAGGCCCACATCCACTTGTTTTACCTGGTGTGACTTGTTGGCTATTAAATTGTATTTGATGTGATTTTGAACATCTTCAAATTCGAAAATTGAGAAAAGTACCTGTTCGTTTTTCCTTGTAAAATCCAGGTCTGTTTCACTCCGTTCAAATTTCATAGCTGCCTTTTGATTTAGCAAATAGGCCATTCTATAATCCTCCACACTACAGTGGATAGCGACAAGTTCGAAGGCATCCTCGAAGTCTTCATCTAGCGTAAGTTTGAAATGTGCCATTGATTACTACTTTAAAACTACAGAAAATGACAGGTCGTCTAGCTTCCTACAAAAATACGGAAGTAATGAGAAGCAAAAGTTGAAAAGTGAGGAATTGTTTTTTGCTTTGAAGCCAGGTGATTTTCTTCTTAAAATCCGTTTAAAACCCACCGTTATGCTTGCTGTAAGTTAAGGTTTTTTTATTGTCTAAACGATTCGATGCTCAACTGAAATTTATAATAGGCTCTTTTCGCCGCGAGTTCTTCGGCCTTTTTCTTTGATGTTGCCCGAGCTTTGGCGATAGTTTCGTCATCCAATTTCAATCGAACTCCAAAGTGCTTCGGATCATCTTTGCCGTCGTCGTCATAGGTTTCGAAAACAAATTTTTTCTTGTTCTTTTGGCACCACTCGATGAAGATACTTTTATAGCTAATTACCTTACCTTCTAATTTTTTGATATCCACATAAGGTTTAATCACTCTTTTATGGATAAATTTTTCGCAGTATCGAATACCTCGATCCAAATAAATTGCGCCTACCAAGGCCTCAAATACGTTGCCGTAGACATTGCCGCCAAATTGCTGCACTGAATTTCCTGTTTTTAGAAACTTCACCAAATTCAAATCGCGCCCCAGCTCATTGAGGTGTTCTCGACTGACGACTTTGCTCCTCATTTTCGTGAGGTATCCTTCGTCGCCTTCTGGAACTTTCTTGAACAAATAGGCTGCGATTACAGCACCCAACATAGCATCTCCCAAAAACTCCAAACGTTCATAGTTCTGGGGAATTCCATTGGATATTTTATTGGTGGATCGGTGCGTAAAAGCCCTGCGGTAGATAGAGAGATCTTTGGGTCTGAAGCCTAAAATTTTCTTTAATGACCGATAAAAATCTTCGTCTCGATCGTGAGTAGAAGAAAATATGTTTTTAAAGGAAGACATTCATCTGAATCAGGAGTCTATCTTTTTAAAAAGAATACAGGCATTGTGTCCTCCGAAACCAAAGGTGTTGCTCATCGCGACGTTAACTTCTCGTTTTTGCGCCTTGTTAAGCGTTAAATTTAGAGAAGGGTCGATATTCTCATCGACGGTCGTGTGATTTATCGTTGGGGGAACAATTCCGTATTTCATTGCCAAAATCGAGGCGATTGCTTCAATAGCACCTGCAGCACCGAGAAGATGACCGGTCATCGATTTTGTTGAATTGATATTGATATCGTTGGCGTGTTTTCCAAAAATTTTGGAAATAGCCTTTAATTCTGCCACGTCGCCAAGTGGTGTTGATGTTCCGTGTGTGTTGATTGCATCAACTTCATCGGAATCCATTTTTGCATCCTCAAGGCAATTGAGCATCACTCTTTCTACGCCTATTCCTTCCGGATGTGGTGCTGTCATGTGGTAGGCGTCACTGCTCATACCCCCGCCGACAACTTCGGCGTAAATTTTAGCTCCTCGTTTTTTTGCATGCTCGTATTCTTCAAGAACTAATGCGCCTGAGCCTTCGCCAAGGACGAAACCATCTCGGGTAGCGTCGAAGGGCCTCGAAGCCGTTTCAGGACTATCGTTTCGAGTGGATAGTGCATGCATTGCATTAAAACCTCCCATTCCAGCAATGGTTACTGCCGCCTCGCTTCCTCCTGTAACAATAACGTCACAAGTGCCTAACCGGATGTAATTAAGCGCATCGATAATAGCATTTGCAGCAGAAGCACAAGCAGATACGGTGGTATAGTTCGGGCCCATAAATCCGTGTTTGATGGAGATGTGCCCCGGCGCTATGTCCGCAATCATTTTTGGAATAAAGAAGGGGTTGAAACGAGGTGTTCCATCCCCTTCTACAAAGTTTTGAACCTCGTCTTGGAACGTTTGTAAACCGCCGATACCTGCACCCCAAATGACACCCACTCGAAACTTGTCGACCTTATCCAGATCAATTCCTGAATCGAGAATGGCTTCATCCGAAGCTATTAAGGCATATTGCGCAAAACGATCTAATCTCCGCGCTTCTTTTCTTTCGAAATAGTCCTCGGGATTATAGTCTTTTAATTCACAAGCAAATTTTGTTTTGAACTTAGTCGTATCAAAATAAGTAATCGGAGCACATCCACTTTTACCATTTACAAGTCCATCCCAATACTCTTGGATATTCTTGCCTATGGGTGTTAATGCACCAAGACCAGTAACAACAACTCGCTTTAGTTCCATTGAAGAAATCTTATTTAGCTGCTTCTATATAAGTAATTGCTTGACCTACTGTCGCAATATTCTCTGCTTGATCATCTGGAATCTGGATGTCGAATTCTTTTTCGAACTCCATAATTAGCTCTACCGTGTCAAGTGAGTCGGCTCCTAAATCGTTAGTGAAGCTCGCGTCATTAACAACTTCGTTCTCGTCTACACCTAATTTGTCTACGATAATCGCTTTTACTCTTGATGCAATGTCTGACATAATCTTATTTTTTTAAATTTAATTTACAATCGGCAAAAGTAAAACATTTTAATTGAAAATAACATTTAATACCTAAAATGTGCCTTTTTACCTTTTGGCAAACATTCATTCCGACTTGTTATCTGAATGAATGCTTATTAACATGATAATCATACTGCGCTGGCCTTCAGCTTGTTGTACATATTTAGTATTTTATTTCTACTAAAACACCAAATTAAACATTTTTGTTCGAATATAACTACGTCTTATCCTACTTTTGTCGTAAATTTTCATTCTTTGCCGTAAATTTAAACTGATTACAATGGATAAGAAGATTGTTATTTTCGCTTCCGGCAATGGTTCGAACGCCGAAAATATCATTAAATATTTTCAAAAGACCAAAATTGCTGAAGTTATTCTAGTGCTCTCGAACAACAAACACGCTAAAGTTCTTGAAAGAGCGAAAGCTTTACAGGTAGATGCACGGTCTTTTTCGAAAAAAGAACTTCTAGACAAAAACGGTGTCCTGCAAATTCTAAATAGGATCGAGCCCGACCTAATAGTCTTAGCGGGCTTCCTTTTAAAGTTTCCGGAAATCATTATAGATCGTTACCCCAATAAAATAATCAACATCCATCCAGCTTTGCTTCCAAAATACGGTGGCAAGGGAATGTATGGCAATTATGTACACGAAGCGGTGATTGAAAATCAAGAATCGGAAAGCGGAATCAGCATTCATTATGTAAACGAAGCTTACGACGAAGGCGCAATTATCCTTCAAAAGAAAGTAGCGGTTAGTGCGGAAGACACCCCCGAAACGCTTGCTCAAAAAATCCACATGTTAGAATACGCATGGTTCCCTAAAGCAATTGAGGATCTACTGCTCCAACCCAACTCAAACACAAATAAAACAGCGAAATAAAAAACACTGTGGCAAAGAAAAAACAAAAATACTACGTCGTATGGTTTGGCAAGCAAACGGGCGTTTTTGACAGTTGGGAGAAGTGCAAAAAAGCTATTGACGGCATCCATGGTGCCCAATACAAAAGCTTTGAAACCCGGGCTGAAGCCGTGAAAGCCTATAACAAGGAATATGCGGACTACGTTGGGAAATCGAAGAAAAAACCACTCTCTAAAGCAGAGATTGCCCAATATGGAGAGATAGATTTATACACGATTTCCGTGGATGCAGCTTCAAGTGGTAATCCTGGAATTATGGAATATCGCGGTGTAGATACCCAAACCCACAAACAGTTATTTTATCAAGGGCCCTTTCGGCAAGGCACAAACAATGTGGGAGAATTTCTAGCTTTGGTACACGGATTGGCCTTTTTAAAAAAATACAATAGTGACCGCAACATTTATAGCGATTCAAAAATTGCCATTGGATGGGTGAAACGAAAAAAATGCAACACCAAACTCAAGCGTACAGCCCAAAACAAACAACTTTTCGAATTAATCGAACGCGCTGAATATTGGCTTAAAACCAACACCTATTCCACTAAAATCCTCAAGTGGGAAACCAAAGCCTGGGGTGAAATTCCAGCAGATTTTGGAAGAAAATAACCTAATTCGATCTGATAAACGCAGTACTGCCCATGTTGACTTTCATCAGCCAAAGTCCAATAAAATATTCTTTGTCTTGATGCTGTTTCCACAATTCGAATCCGTTCTCTAAATCGTCGAAGGATTGGATGTAAATATATTCCCAATCGTTTTCTGGATTGACAAAAGTATGTGGCGTGAAACCTTTCGATATTAAAAACTCCCGCCATCGGATCGCATTCTTGCTATCATCAAAAACATTAGTCACCAAATAGTATCCCGTAGGAAGTCCAGGTATTATTCGGTTTTCTTGGGTTAAAATCAGGTGTTTTATTTCAGCTGCTTCGGATTCTGACAGATTCGGATAGCGTGCTTTTCTTATGCCATTCACCGTAAATATTTCTGCATTCTTGAATGACTTAACATCTTTTTTATCAGATGAAGTTTGCGAGTCTCTTCCATTATCAGGGGCCTCAAATTCCTTGGTTTTGCTCGACTCTTCTTTCTCTTTCTCTACACTTGCTATTCCAACTTGATCTTCGCCATTATCACTCTTCGATTCTTGGGTGTATTGCTGTTTAGAATAAACATCAACAACTTCATTTTCCTCATCTATTTCCTGTGTGTTATCGTCAATGGTTTTTACTTTATTTGCAGATTCAACCTTCAATAGCTCCGACTTATCAGATGTATGGACTACTTTAACTCGATCATTATTAGCTTGTTGCCCCTCAGCTAAACTGTCATCTTTTGATTCAGAATTTGAAAGATTCGATTTTTCTCCATCAAATTCATTGGCGATTTCTTGTACACTCCCTTGCTCAGCAGCTTCTTCTGTCTCCGGACGCTGAATTGAACTAGTGACGATTGCATTCGAATCACTACTTTTTATAATTTGAGTTGTCGTCGGCATTTTTTCTGTTTTTTGCAAACCATCTTTTTTAGAAATTGATTCTGTTTGGTTCCAACCGAAATTAACAAGCTCTAAATAATCTTGATCTAAATCAATTTCAAAAGACACAAAAAACAGGTAGAATCGATCGGCACGAGTTTGAAATCTAAGCGTTGCTTCCGTGGTGTTTTCATCAAAAAACTGATTTTTTTCGTTAGGAATATTCAACTTCAACAAATCAAAACCCAGGGTATTGCTACTGTTCGGATTGCGATCTTGATACACAGAATTTCCCATTGTAATCGAGCTGTTGAAAAAATTTCTTTCCTCTCGAAGCGCATTGCTCATCGGAACAAAATCGTCTTCCTTTTCATTGTACAACAACATCTGATCTGAGCGAATCTTTCGATCGCCTTCCAAAGCACCAATCCCAAGCGTGGGATTAATTTTTCCTTCTTGTTTGCTTCTAAATCCTGAAAATTTTATATCGACTTTTTCTCTATCAACCTCAATCAACCCATCGTAGGTTGTAAAGTATTTTAAACTTTCTTCAGCATTTTCATAAACGATATAAAGCAACCATCCAGCAGATCCTCCTCCTGGAATTTTTCCTTCGGCAGCCCTTATATTTCCTACCGTGTAAACCCCGGCTATATCGGATAATTCTTGAAGTATTTCAGTGACATCAGCACGACAGGCATAAGGCGCTATATCTGCATACCCTTCTTTTCCGATTTCATCTTTTAAAACTGTTCCCTCAATGGGTGTATATTCATTTCCTGGTGTTTTAAATAACACTTGGTTCACATTTCCCTCTCTTTCGCCACGGGCAATATAGCGCACCCTTCCTCCAGAAGTTCGCAAAATCCCTTTTTCATAAGGATAAAGTCCAGTCCAATACAGCGCTGCGTATGCCACTCGCGAATCATTCGGCATAGCCTTAATCGTAGCCTGACTAGAACTAAACGTAGCTTTATCGTCATCTACGTCGATGTATTTCATGTTTACAGCGTCGTTTGGAACTTCATCCTGCATCATCGGTCTTGTGGTGTGATGGCCTAATACGTTATTCCCAACCAAAATGGAGTTTCCGTGAATATACAACTGTTTGCTCTTCTTTAGATTTTCCCTCGTTTGGGAGAAAGCTGCTTGCAACATCAAGAATACCGTAAAAAAAGTAAAAATTCGAGTCATCATTTGGTGTGAGTTCAGTCTTGAAAATTAGCAAATTTTGGACTAATAATATCGTTTCTCAACAACGAGTTATCAAAAACATTCCCTACGCGCAAAAAATAAAGCCGATTGATTATCATCCTATTTCAACGATGTGTTGAAAACTGTTAATAAGTTTTTGCCTTGCACCATACACCCTCGTTTCTCTGAGAAAACCATCCTTCAATTTTTTCTGCCAACCCCTTTGAAAACCTCCTGATTTATAGTGTTTCCTTTTTTGAAAATTGTATCTTTGTGCTCTTTTTCATAGCATTCTTTTAGATGACTGCTGTAATTCAAATTTAACCTTGATTTTATTCAAGAAATCGAAAATATCATGAGTAAACTTGTTATTGTAGGTACAGTTGCATTCGACGCAATCGAAACCCCTTTTGGAAAAACAGATAAAATATTGGGAGGAGCAGCGACCTATATCGGAATGGCAGCCTCTGTATTTAATGTGGATGGAGCAATTGTTTCCATAGTGGGAGGAGATTTCCCAAAAGAAGATCTCGAAATGTTGCGAAGCAAAGGAATGGATCTTTCTGGCCTTGAAGTCGTTGAAGATGGAAAGACGTTTTTTTGGAGCGGAAAATATCACAACGATATGAACACTCGCGACACTTTGGTTACAGATTTGAATGTGCTCGCAGATTTTAACCCAATTGTAACGGAATCCTATCGCGATGCAGAAGTCGTCATGCTAGGAAACCTGCACCCCAATGTGCAAATGAGTGTCATCGACCAAATGAAAAACCCAAAGCTCATTGTCTTGGACACGATGAATTTTTGGATGGACAACACCTTAGACGAGTTGTTGAACGTGATTGCCAGAGTTGATGTTGTAACGATTAACGACGAGGAAGCACGCCAGCTATCTGGAGAATATTCGTTGGTGAAAGCAGCGCAAAAAATAATGAAAATGGGACCGAAAAATGTGGTCATTAAAAAAGGAGAGCACGGCGCGCTACTCTTTGGCGACGACGATGTGTTTTTCGCCCCGGCCTTACCCCTGCGTGAAGTATTCGACCCGACGGGAGCAGGCGACACCTTTGCCGGTGGATTTACGGGCTATTTGTCGAAAACCAGAAACTACAGTTTCGAAAACATGAAAAATGCCGTTGTAAACGGATCGGCTCTCGCATCGTTCTGCGTCGAGAAATTCGGTACGGAACGCCTTCTTAATCTTTCAAGAGATGAAGTGTTCAAAAGAATCCATCAATTCAAGAGCCTGACCCAATTCGATATCAAGTTAACCTAGATATATTAACAAATCGGTTTAAATAATAAACCTTAACACAACACCAGACACCAAACAAAATGAGCGACGAATTAAAACACGATTGTGGAATAGCATTAGTTCGATTACTTAAACCTTTAGAGTTTTACAAGGAAAAATACGGCACGGCATTTTACGGCATCAATAAAATGTACTTGCTGATGGAAAAGCAACACAATCGAGGACAGGATGGTGCGGGTCTTGCAAGCATCAAATTAAATATGGATCCAGGGCAGCGCTACATCAGTAGAATTCGCTCTAAGGAAGCGCAACCCATTCAAGACATATTTACGGAAATAAACGAGCGCATCAACTCCGTTTTTAAAAACCATCCAGAATATTTAGACGATATATCGGCTCAGAAAACACATATGCCCTACCTTGGAGAATTAATCTTAGGTCACGTGCGCCATGCAACCTACGGTAATAACAGCATAGAAAACGTCCATCCATTTCTCAGACAAAACAACTGGATGCACCGCAACCTCATCATTGCCGGAAACTTCAACATGACCAATACCGATGCCCTTTTTGACAACCTCATCAAACTTGGCATGCATCCTAAAGAAAAGGCCGATACCGTTACTATTATGGAGCGGATTGGTCACTTCTTAGACGACGCTGTCAGCAAACTCTATAAAAAGGCAAAACAAAAAGGGTTGAACAAGCAGGAAGCTTCGCCTTATATTGCTGAGAATATCAAAGTTCAAAAAATCCTGAGAAAATCGGCATCCAATTGGGATGGCGGATATACGATTGCCGGAATGCTGGGTCACGGCGATGCTTTTGCGTTGCGGGATCCTATTGGAATTAGGCCGGCTTATTATTACCAAGACGACGAAGTAGTGGTGGTGGCGTCTGAACGCCCGACCATACAAACCACTTTTAATGTTCCTTACGAAGCTATTAAAGAAATTGAGCCTGGTCATGCTTTGGTGATTAAAAAGAATGGCAAAGTAAAATCACACCAAATTCTTGCACCCCTAGAGCGTCGTTCGTGTTCTTTTGAGCGCATCTATTTCTCTAGAGGAAACGACGTAGAAATCTATGAAGAGCGGAAGATGCTCGGAAAATTAGTCATGCCACAAGTCTTAAAAGAAATTAATTACGATACTGAAAACTCGGTGTTTTCATACATTCCAAACACGGCAGAAACCTCTTTCTACGGCATGCTCGACGCGGCTCAAGACGAGTTGAACAAACAAAAGAACGAAGCGATTATAAAAGAACGTAAAACACTTACTTTAAAACGCTTACACGAAATACAAGCACACAAAGTTCGCACGGAGAAAATTGCAGTAAAGGACGTAAAACTCCGAACCTTTATCACAGACGATAACAGCAGAGAAGATTTAGTAGCCCACGTTTACGACGTAACTTACGGCATTGTGAAACCCAGCGATACGCTAGTAATTATTGACGACAGTATAGTTCGTGGAACCACACTTAGAACGAGCATCTTAAAAATGTTGGATCGATTAAATCCTAAGAAAATCATCGTGGTGTCTTCTGCACCTCAAATCCGCTATCCCGATTGCTATGGCATCGATATGGCACAACTCGAAAATCTCGTCGCCTTTCAAGCTGCTCTTGCACTCCATAGAGAAAGAGGAACGGCCGAGATCATCGAAGAGATTTACAACCAGTGTAAAGCCCAAGTTGGCCTACCCGATATGGAAGTAGTCAACCACGTCAAGAAGCTGTACGAGCCTTTTACTGACGAAGAAATCTCTGATAAAATTGCAGAAATTGTCGTTGGCGAGGAAATCAATGCAGGTCTAAAAGTTATTTTCCAATCGATAGAAAATCTGCATAAAGCATGTCCGAATGATTTGGGCGATTGGTATTTCACAGGAAACTATCCAACTCCAGGTGGAAATAGGGTGGTCAACAAAGCCTACCTGAACTTTTACGAAGGAAAAAATGAGCGCGCGTATTGATAGATTTCAATGATTCATGAAAATGGGATTTTGAGGTTTTGATCAAGAAACATCAAAGGACTTAATCATCGGCTGAAAACCGTTGTGGATTGTTTAGCTGAAGTATAATCAGGGTTATCTTCCCAATCGGAAGGTTTCGTTCAGGCTCCAATTAGCGCGAACATCGATTTTAGTAGGATAATACAGGATGCGTTCGGGATCTCTTCGGTCCAGAAAACTACCACTATCCCATTTTCGATTTTCATTGTCGTCAAAAATAATTCGCAAGAAATATCTCTTCGGAAGAATTTCATCAAAATACACTACTTGCAATTCTTCTAAGTAAGCTTCGGCCTCAACCTTATAATTATCATCTACAAGTTGGACAATAATCGGGAATCGATCTATGTTTTCCAGATTCAAGGTAAGCGTTCCATAATCCGATTCAGATCGTGTTTTTAAGGTGAAGTTGATGGAGTCGTTTTCCTTCCCAAAGAAATCAGTCATCGCTCCTGGAAGCAACAGTCCCTTATAAGTTTCGTTTTCCTTCTTTTCAAACCATATTTCAGCTTGATTGTCTTTTTGATTCAGTCGGATTTCACCATCTATTGGGATAGAATCCGATGACATAACGGTTATTTTCTCAGAATTAACTGAAACGATGGGCCTATTAGCTCGAATCTTGAACGTGTCCTTGAGTTTTAACCTCCCAGGATTTACTGGCGAAAAACTCAAGGAATCAAGATAAAGCTCTCGCATTCGCACATGAGCTGTATCTACTTGTCCCTTATTTTTAACAGCAAATAAAAGGGAATCCGCTTCAAAAATAGGTTTATACCAATAATGGATAGAGTCTTTAGCCTGATCTTTATAAGTGGCATATTTAAAATCCGAAGGCGTTTCAGAAATGGGTTCTATTTGCATGTTGCCGCCATCGCCTTCGTAACCAAAAACAATGTGATTCTTCCCTATCAAACTCGGTCGACTGAGCTTGTATTCCCGCGCTTCTTTAAACAATGTGAGAACAAAAGAGGAGTCGGTTGGTATGGTTATGGGTTCCGCAATAAATCCAATCTTATCCTCTCGTGGATTAAAGATGTATCGGCGATTTTTCTCTTCGATAGCCACCAATAAGTACGCCCCTTCTTTGAGGTTAGTGAATTGGAAAACCCCAGTTGTATCTCGTGTGGTGGTGATATACATCGGTTTTTCCTGATAAATAATCGAGTCGGTATACGACTCATTCATTTCATACAACATCACTGTTGCGCCAGGTTTGGGCTTAGTCAATTCCGCGTCGCGTACCCGTCCAGACAACGTGAGACTATCGACATAACTGCCTGTCGAGAACACATACTTAAAATGCTCCAACACATTTCCCTCGTTATTGTCTTCGATGCTATTTCCGAAATTAAACAGATAGGTCGTATTGGGTTTTAGGGTATCTTCAATCCTTATTCTTAAGGTTTTGGAAGCGCTTAAAGGGGTGATGATCGGCCCGTGGGTCATCGGAGGAGAAATAATCAGCTCTTGGTTGACATTGTTTAATTTGATGTATTCATCGAAGCGAATTTCTATTTCCTTATTTGAAAAATGCGTGCTGAAATTTTCCGGAGCACTTCTCAGAATCATCGGAGGAATTGTGTCTCTCGGCCCGCCCGCAGGCATTCCTTTCTTGGCGCAATCTGTAAAAGACAGCAGCATGAGGAGCGCGATAATGATGTATAATAATCGGTGTTTCAAATTAGAGTGTTGAATATCATTCCGAGTTTTGGACTCGAAACAAATTTAAGTTTTCAAAAATAAACAAAAGGGGCTAACTTTCGATACTTCGGTTTAAGTAGTTGCAATCGTCGCCACGCTAATTTTAATGTTTTCGCCCTTTAGAAGTTGTAATGCGCAATTTTCGAGCGTAGCACCCGTGGTAATAATATCATCGACCAACAACACGTGCAAGTTTTTAATCTCGTCTAAGTTTTGCACTGAGAACACTTCCTCGGCATCAAACCGAAGAATTCTCGTTTTAAAAACCTGTGATCCCGTTTTTGAAATTTTTATCAAGATGTCGTCCCGATAGGGAACCTGCAACGCCAAAGCTAACTCCCTGCCAAAGCCCTCCACTTGGTTATACCCTCTTTTTTTCAACTTTTGTTTGTGAAGAGGTACGGGAATCACCACCTGAATTTGTTGAAACTCCTGTATTTCTGCCAACTCCGCTCCCAACCATTTTCCAAAGAGCGAACTCAGTTCTTTCACGCCCCGATATTTCATTTGATGCATCAACCGTTGGGTGAGCCCTCTTTGTTGAAAGTGAAACAAGGCGGTGGCGTGAACTATTGGAAACCGACCATAAAACTTATTTTTCAGGATGTCATTTCCGGATTTATGAAAATTTGTAACCGGAAGCCGATGTCGACATGACACACATAAGTAGGCTTCCGATGCAGAAATGGCACTATCACAGCCCACACACACTCTTGGAAACAGCAAATTTAACATTTGAATCGAACTTTTACCATTTCATAAACAATAACCAAGGAATTCCTAATTACTTTTATGGCCAAACATTTTACCCATGAATTCTATAAGTGAAGATAATAGTGGTAAGTTCAAGATCCTTGTCGGGGTCTTGTCACTGCTTTTGATTGCTTTAGCGGTTTATACCATTACCCTGTTCAACGATAGTAAAGCTAAAGTTTCTACCTTAGAAATCCAAAAGGCTAATATTGAAGAAGAGTTAGAAGTGCTTATTGCCAACTACGATGAGGTAATTGAAGAAAATGAACTAAAGGACGAATCGCTGCTTTCTGCACGCGAGCGTATCTCTATCCTACTCGACTCCATAAAAGAAGCCGAAGCCAACGTTGCGCTGATCGATCGTTACAAAAGAGAAATCGCTCGGTTAAAAGAAGAGCGCTCGCTACTCTTTAAGCGAGCCGATAGCCTAATTGCCGCCAACCAAGTACTCCTCAAGGAACGGGACAGCACAAACACCGAACTTCTCAATATCCAAATCCTGGTTGATTCCGTTAACCAAGAAAATCAGTGGATGAGTGAAACGATCAAGAAAGCCTCCGTCGTTCGGGCTTCAAACTTAAAGGGAGAAGCCGTTATTCTCAGAAGAAATGGCAAGGTGGTCAATACCGTCAGATCGAGCCGGGCAGATAAAATCAGAGCCTGTTTTACATTAAACGCCAACGCGATTGCAATAGTTGGAGACAGAACGATCTACCTACAAGTTATCAATCCTAAGAACAACATTGTCGGAGGGCAGGAGTTTGTCCAATTCGAAGACGAAAGTCTTTTCTACAGTGCATTCACCAATGTTTTTTATGAAAATGAAGAGCTGGATGTCTGTATTATGGTTGATGTAGACGACTCCGAATTAATTGAAGGTCAGTATACGTTCAAAGTTTTCGATGGTCCCAGTGAAGTTGCTTCCACAACCATGACCCTGCGATAGGCTTCAGATTTACTTCAAGATTTTTAAAAAACATATCATTAAAACATTTCCGAAAGGTTTAAATTTTCTTTCGTAGGAAATCATCACTCTTTTTTGTTATTTTTGCGCACTATGTCAAAAAACGATAATCAATTCAGAAAAGTAGTCTCCCACGCTAGGGAGTACGGTTATATTTACGCATCAAGTGAAATATACGACGGGCTAAGTGCAGTTTATGACTACGCCCAAAATGGTGTTGAATTAAAGCGGAACTTACGCGAGTACTGGTGGAGAAGTATGGTTTACAGGAACCAGAATATCGTCGGTATTGACTCTTCTATCCTGATGCATCCTACCATTTGGAAAGCCTCTGGACACGTTGATGCCTTCAACGACCCTTTGATCGACAATAGAGACTCTAAGAAAAGATACCGCGCCGATGTGCTTATTGAGGAGTATGCAGAAAAACTCAATCAAAAAGCACTTAAAGAAATTGAAAAGGCCAAAACCAGATTTGGCGACAAGTTCGATGAAGAAGAGTTTGTCACGACCAATCCACGCGTGCTTCGCTATCGACAAGAAGAGCGAGAAGTATTGCAGCGCATGGGAAAATCGCTTGCCAACGAAGATTTAGCAGATGTCAAGGCACTCATTGAAGAATTAGGCATTGCCGATCCCGATACCGGTTCCAAAAACTGGACCGACGTCAGACAGTTTAACCTGATGTTCAGCACAAAACTTGGCGCTTCGGCCGAAAACACGATGGACCTCTATCTGCGTCCGGAAACGGCACAAGGTATTTTTGTCAACTTCCTGAACGTTCAAAAAAGTGCGCGTATGCGAATTCCTTTCGGAATTGCACAAATCGGAAAAGCCTTTAGAAACGAAATCGTTGCGAGACAGTTTGTCTTTAGAATGCGCGAATTCGAACAGATGGAAATGCAGTTCTTCGTTCCGCCAGGAACAGAGCTCGAATGGTATGAGCACTGGAAAGAAGAGCGATTAAAATGGCACCTATCGTTAGGAATGGGCGAAGAAAACTATCGCTTCCACGACCACGAACAGCTGTCGCACTATGCAAATGCCGCCACCGATATTCAGTTTAATTTTCCTTTTGGATTTAGAGAGTTGGAAGGAATTCACTCGAGAACCGATTTCGACTTAAAAGCACACCAAGAGTTTTCAGGAAAAAAACTACAATTTTACGATCCTGAATTAAAGAAAAACTATGTGCCTTATGTTGTTGAAACTTCCATCGGTCTCGATAGACTGGTGCTTGCGGTTTTGTCTAATTCACTCCAAGAAGAAGAGCTAGAAAATGGCAGCACACGAACTGTGTTGAGGCTTCCGTCTATATTGGCTCCAGTTAAAGCCGCTATTTTCCCATTGATAAAACGCGATGGACTGCCAGAAATTGCAGAGAAAATCGTCAAGGATTTACAGTGGGATTACAATGTTGTTTACGACGACAAAGACGCTGTTGGCCGTCGCTACAGAAGACAAGATTCAGCAGGAACACCTTTCTGTATCACTGTAGATCACCAGACGTTGGAAGACGACACGGTAACGATCAGATACCGTGACAGCATGGATCAAGAGCGCATAAAAATTTCGGCCATTGCCGATACCATTGAAGAGAGCATCTCGTTCAAAAAATGGCTTTCATATTAATAGTTTAAGTAGTTAATTATTTAAAGAAGGCGGGCAGTATTTGTCCGCCTTTTTTATTGAGTTATTACTCGAATCAGACTTTTAACCTTCTTTTAGAATTGAATCCTTTCAAATTAATTAATTTTGAGGAAATTCTTAATTCTTTTCTAATGAAATACGATCCAATTCCCAACCAACTCTTTATTAAAAACCGAAAAAACTTTATGGCTCAGATGAAGCCAAAAAGCCTCGCTGTTTTTAATAGCAATGACATCTATCCGATAGGCGCCGACAGCACGATGCCATTCCAACAAGCGCGAGACATTTTTTATCTCTCTGGAGTAGACCAAGAAGAAAGTATTTTAGTACTCTTCCCCGATGCGCCTAACCCCGATCACCGGGAAATCTTATTCCTTCGTGAAACCAACGACCACATTGCTGTTTGGGAAGGAGAAAAACTCTCAAAAGAAAAAGCCTTCAAAACAAGCGGTGTCAAAACTGTTTATTGGCTTCAAGAATTCGACAAAGTTTTCTTCGAGTTGATGATGCAATCCGAATGTGTCTACTTCAACACCAACGAACACTATCGACAAAGTGTAGAAACCGAAACGCGCGAAGATCGTTTTATCAAAAGAACAAAAGAAAAATACCCAGCGCATACGTGGGCAAAAAGCAATCCAATACTTCAGCGGTTGCGATCGGTTAAAGATCAAATCGAGTTGGACATCCTTCAAAAAGCGTGTAACATCACCGAAAAAGGATTTAGAAGAGCTTTGGATTTTGTAAAACCAGGTGTTTGGGAATATGAAATCGAGGCAGAATTTATGCACGAATTCCTTCGAAACCGCTCGAGAGGTTTTGCATACACCCCAATTATCGCAAGTGGAAACAACGCCAACGTATTGCACTATGTAGTCAATAACCAACAGTGTAAGGACGGCGACGTGCTACTCCTCGATGTAGGTGCAGAATACGCAAACTACTCTAGCGATATGACGCGAACCATACCCGTTAACGGACGCTTCACGAAACGACAAAGAGAAGTTTATGAAGCCGTGTTGCGCGTCAAAGATGAAGCTACAAAAATGCTTGTTCCTGGAAACTACTGGAAGGAATTTCACGTAGAAGTAGGAAAATTAATGACTAAAGAACTGTTGGATTTAAAACTCATCGACAAAGCCGATGTGAAAAATGAAAACCCAGAATGGCCTGCCTATAAAAAGTACTTTATGCACGGTACGAGCCACCATATGGGGTTAGACACTCACGACTACGGAATTTTATGGGAGCCTTTTGAGGCCAATATGGTTTTCACTGTTGAACCCGGTATTTACATCCCAGAAGAAGGCTTCGGCGTTAGACTCGAAGACGACGTGGTGGTTCAAGAAAATGGCGAACCCTTTAACTTAATGCAAAACATTCCGATTGAGGTTGAAGAGATTGAAGATTTGATGAATAAGTAAGGAACGTCTCCATAATATCAGTTTCAATTATTATTTACTAAGGGCGTCAAAAAACGCCCTTAGTTTTTATTCACAAGCAGATGACATTCAAATATCAAAACGCAAACATTCATTACACCAAAAGTGGAACCGGTCCTGCCGTTATCCTGTTGCATGGATTTCTCGAAAGCACAACCATGTGGGAGCCGCTTGTGTCGCGCATTGCCGATAAACATACCGTAATCGCTATTGATTTTCCAGGCATGGGAAAAAGCGAACCTGTTGCGGAGGTCCACACCATGACCATGATGGCCGAAGTTGTGCATGCGCTACTTCAAGAATCCAATATCGACAAAGCCACGCTAATCGGTCATTCGATGGGTGGATACATCACATTGGCATTCATAGATTTATTTGAAGATAAAGCGGAGAAAATAATCTTGCTGAACACCACTTCCATAGCCGATTCGGAAGAGCGAAAATCCGTTCGCAACCGGTCGGTCCAACTGGTGCGTGAAAGGCCAAAAGCCTATATCAGTATGGCCATTGGAAATTGGGCCGTTGAGGATTCTCGTGAAAAATTTAAGGAAGACCTCGATTTCTTAAAAAATCAAGCCTATACGTTTCCGATTGAGGGAATTACCGCTGCTTTGCGCGGCATGCGAGACCGAAAAGATCGCACCGAGGTACTCAGTAAGTTTCCAAAACCAAAATACCTACTCCTTGCTGAAGACGATCCGATTATCGATGCTAAAGAAACTAGCAAATTAGCGCAACAAGCAGGAGTTAAAGTGAAAATAATTTCCGGTGGACATATGAGTATGATTGAAAACCAAACAGCACTGTTGGATTTTGTGCAATCGGCCTTGGAGGACTAAAAATTTACTACTCACCTTCCTTCTTATCAAAAGCCTGCCAACCTCTTGCCTTTAATGGGATTTTCGCATTTGCACGTGTAATCAAGTGCGCTCCTTCAGATTCCTGAGTCATATGACCAATGACTGTGAGGTGTGGATTTCCTTTGATTTTCGGATAGTCTTCCATGTTTATCGTAAACAGCAATTCGTAATCTTCCCCTCCACTTAAAGCAATGGTCGTACTATCGATATTGAACTCCTCACACACCGAAATCATTTGCGGATCCAACGGGATTTTATCTTCGTAAAGATTACAGCCAACCTTCGAGCTTCGACATAGATGCAAAATCTCTGAAGACAATCCATCGCTTATATCAATCATCGAAGTCGGTCGTACGTCGAGGGATTTCAATAATCCTGAAATATCCTTACGAGCTTCTGGTTTTAATTGACGTTCGACCAAATACGTATAAGGCTCGAGGTCGGGTTGCGAATTCGGATTCACCAAAAACACTTGTTTTTCCCGTTCTAAAACCTGCAGCCCCATATAGGCCGCGCCTAAATCGCCCGTAACTACTAATAGATTCTGTTCTTTTGCACCGTTTCTATAGACAGCTTGGCCTTTATCAACAACACCAAGCGCAGTAATACTAATCATAAGTCCTGTTGTAGACGACGTTGTGTCACCACCTACTACATCGATGTTATAAACTTCTGCTGCGGTTTGGATACCGGCGTACAGTTCTTCTAAAGCTTCCACAGGAAAACGATTCGACACCGCAATGGAAACCGTAATTTGTGTCGCTACGGCGTTCATCGCATATACGTCCGAAAGATTTACCACAACCGCTTTATACCCTAAGTGCTTCAACGGCATATAGCTCAAATCAAAGTGAACGTTTTCAAGGAGAAAATCGGTGGTAATGACCATTTCCGTATCGGAATCGCAGGAAATCACAGCGGCATCGTCGCCAATACCTTTTACTGTAGACTTTTGCTTGATCTTAAAATTCTTTGTCAGGTGGTCTATAAGGCCAAACTCACCTAAACTCTCAATACTCTCTTTTGAATTGTCTTTGTTTTCGAACATGGTATATTAGTTTTCGAATTTATCTGCAAAAATACACCATATCCATCAAACATACCGAGTAATGCGCATAATGTCGGGAGGGGGCATCTTCAAAGTTTTTGACTGTATTAGCGCCAAAGGTCTGTTGTGTTTCGAATCGCTAACATTAATAGTAACAATCTATGAGTCTCTCTATAAAATCAAAAACCAAACAAGCTGTTAAAGAATTCTAAAAAATTCTTTGAATCCAGTTTTATGTTCGCTTTGGTTAGGCTTTAGCACACAATTTAATGTATATTTGCGCTAATTTAGAACTAGTCTATATTATGATCAAGGTAAGTGATAGTGCGAAAAACCGTATTGCCGAATTGATGAACGCAGACGGTTTCAACCCTTCCGAAGATTACGTTCGGGTTGGGGTTAAAAGTGGTGGTTGTTCTGGACTCAGTTATGAACTCAATTTTGACAAGAAAACAGGCGAATCCGATAAAGTCTTTGAGGATCAAGGGGTGCGGATTGCGGTTGACAAAAAGAGTTTCCTATACTTAGTGGGCACCACCCTCGAGTACAGTGGCGGATTGAATGGCAAAGGATTTGTTTTTCAAAACCCCAACGCCAACCGCACCTGCGGATGTGGAGAATCATTCTCCTTATAACAAATAAATAACACAAGGTTTGACAACAATTCGTCGAATAGAATCAAACCTTCAACTTCATAAAATATTCTTAGAATGAAATATACAGAAGACGATTTAAAGAAAGAATTAGAAACCCAAGAGTATGAATATGGGTTCTTTACTGATATTGAGTCGGAAACGTTTCCTCCCGGTTTAAACGAGGATGTTATTCGCGCTATTTCTGCGAAAAAGGAAGAGCCCGAGTGGATGACCGAATGGCGATTGGAAGCCTTCCGTTATTGGCAGACGATGATTGAACCAGAATGGCACAACGTAACCTATGAAAAGCCCGATTTTCAAGCCATATCCTATTACTCCGCTCCAAATACAAAGCCTAAATACGATAGTTTGGATGAGGTAGATCCAGAGCTTTTAGAAACTTTCGAAAGATTAGGGATTTCGTTGGAAGAGCAAAAAAAGTTAGCAGGAGTGGCCGTAGATATAGTTATGGACTCGGTTTCTGTAGCGACGACCTTCCAAAAGACTTTATCTGAAAAAGGAATTATTTTCTGTCCTATATCAGAGGCTATCCAGAAGTATCCTGATTTAGTCAAAAAATATATTGGCACCGTAGTGCCACCACGAGACAACTTTTATGCGGCTCTGAACAGTGCTGTGTTCAGCGACGGCTCGTTCTGTTATATTCCAAAAGGCGTTAAATGCCCTATGGAACTCTCTACCTATTTCCGAATCAACCAAGGAGGAACAGGGCAGTTTGAACGAACGCTCGTAGTTGCTGACGAAAACAGCTACGTGAGTTATCTTGAAGGATGTACGGCTCCGAGTCGTGACGAAAACCAACTTCACGCTGCAGTTGTAGAGCTGATTGCTTTAGACGGTGCGGAGATTAAATACTCAACCGTTCAAAACTGGTTCCCAGGAAGCAAAGATGGCGTAGGTGGTGTTTTCAACTTTGTGACAAAAAGAGGGATTTGCCATGATAATGCAAAGATTTCTTGGACCCAGGTAGAAACGGGAAGTGCCGTTACTTGGAAGTATCCGAGCTGTATTTTAAAAGGTGACAACTCCATTGGTGAGTTCTACTCGGTTGCGGTTACGAACAACCACCAACAGGCAGACACGGGAACGAAGATGATTCACATTGGTAAAAACACCAAGAGCACGATTATTTCAAAAGGAATTTCGGCAGGACAAGCGCAAAACAGTTATCGCGGTCTTGTTCAGATAATGCCCAATGCAGATAATGCTCGAAATTTCTCTGAATGCGACTCGTTATTAATGGGGAACGAATGTGGAGCCCATACATTTCCTTATATCGAAGTGAAAAACAAAACAGCAAAAGTAGAGCATGAAGCCACGACAAGTAAAATTGGCGAGGATCAAATTTTCTACTGTAACCAACGTGGAATCGATACGGAAAAAGCGATTGCACTTATCGTAAACGGTTTCAGCAGGGAAGTCTTAAACAAATTGCCGATGGAATTCGCCGCTGAAGCTCAAAAATTACTCGAAATCAGTTTGGAAGGTAGTGTTGGATAATCACTTTCAAGAAACCGATTTCGTTATAAATTGATTGCCTCATGCAACATCGTATCATTAAAAATAAAATAACTTTTTCACTAGTCTTAATGGCCTTTCTGATATTTGCTTGCGATAATAATAAGCAGAAAGATAGAGATAGCACCCTAGCTGGTGAGGAGGATACGATTGAAGAAGTTTTAGCCGGCAAGCAATATACGGGCGATTTTATTTATACGCCTGAAGCTGCTGTGCTTACGGGCAAGTCATTTATTTACGGTGTTGCCATGAACGACTTGGCAGTAGAACTCGCTGAAAAAGTAGCATTAGTAAAAAACGATAAACACGACAACGTCACCGTCACCATCTTAGGGGAAGTATCACCTAAACCAGAAGGTCAGGATGGTTGGGACGAAATCATAACCATAACACATATTATCGACGTCGGTGATACTCCAACACGGCCAGACGTCCAATTTTAATAAATCAAACACATCATGTTAAGAATCAAAAATCTACACGCAGGCATCGAAGGAAATGAAATCCTTCACGGCGTCAACTTAAATGTAAAACCAGGAGAAGTCCATGCTATTATGGGGCCTAACGGTTCCGGAAAAAGCACATTGGCATCTGTGATTGCTGGTAAGGAAGATTACGATATCACCGAAGGAGAAATTCTTTTTAAAGATGAAGATATTTCTGAATTAGATCCTGAAGAAAGAGCCTACAAAGGAATTTTCCTATCTTTCCAATACCCTGTTGAAATACCAGGCGTAACGGTTACCAACTTCATCAGAACGGCGATCAACGAAACACGTAAAGCCCAGAAATTGGAGCCTATGCCCGGTGCAGAAATGTTGAAGAAGATTCGAGAAAAAGCAGATTTACTCGGAATTGACCGCAGGTTTCTTTCCCGTTCTTTAAACGAAGGATTTTCAGGGGGAGAAAAAAAACGAAACGAAATCTTCCAAATGGCTATGATGGATCCAACTCTGGCCATCCTTGATGAAACCGATTCCGGATTGGATATAGACTCGTTGAAAATCGTAGCCGACGGTGTTAATGCACTTAGAAATAAAGACAAGTCTATCGTTGTAATTACACACTACCAAAGATTGCTAGATTATATCGTACCCGACTTTGTTCACGTAATTATGGACGGAAAAATTGTCAAATCCGGAGGCAAGGAACTCGCACTTGAGCTAGACAAAAAAGGATACGACTGGCTGAAAGAAGAACTGGTATAACAATTGAAAAACCCTGAGTTAAAGAAGATGACATTTAAAGACAAATTACTATCATCATATATCGCTCTCGAGGATTATTTGGAGTATGATTCTCCTATCCACGAAGTGCGAAACAAAGCGATAAAAATATTTGAAGAAAAAGGATTTCCCACAAGAAAAGAAGAAGCTTGGAAATACACCTCTATCAACGCTTTGCTGAAACCCGACTACGCCATTTTCTCCAACAAAGAGAAAAACGTAAATTTAGAGGATGTCCGCAAATATTTCCTTCACGAAATAGACACCTATAAAATTGTATTTGTAGATGGCGTGTACAATGCTTTTCTATCCGAAACCACACACGATTCGGTAGATGTTTGCTTACTTTCGTCGGCATTGGTAAAAAGCCAATACCAACCGGTAATCGAAGCTTATTTCAATAAAATAGCTAAGAGCGATGGGCTAACTGCCTTGAATACGGCTTTTACAAGAGAAGGAGCTTATATCCATATTCCAGCACACAAAGAAGTGCGCAAACCTATCGAGATTATCAATTTCTCAACGGGTAACGAAGCGGCTATTTTCCTTCAACCGCGAAACTTGATCGTAGTTGGCGAAAACGCACACGTACAGATCATCGAACGTCACCAAAGCTTGACAGACAACAAAGCGTTGACCAATGCAGTGACCGAAATTTTTGCAGAGAAACGCGCCCATGTCGATTATTATAAAATTCAAAACGACCGATTAACGGCATCGTTGATTGACCACACCTACATTTCGCAAGAACAAGGAAGTCATTGCCAAGTACATACCTTCTCCTTTGGAGGAAACATTGTGCGAAACAATCTCAACTTCTATCAAAATGGAGAACGTTGCGAATCTACTATGAAGGGAGTTACTATTTTAGGTGACAGACAACATATAGACCACGACACTTTGGTTCACCATACAGCACCTAATTGCGAAAGCCACCAAGACTATAAAGGATTGTATGGCGGACGTTCTACAGGTGTCTTCAACGGGAAAATCATTGTAGACAAAATCGCCCAAAAAATCGATGCATTCCAACAGAACAACAACATCCTGATTGACGACGGAGCTTCGATCAACAG
>Ga0209075_1000718_pt1 | contig 32064 bp, 33 predicted proteins | sample Stecom2011_FD_187523 | JGI IMG/M metagenome (GOLD analysis project Ga0209075, IMG submission 187523) | Agricultural soil microbial communities from Utah to study Nitrogen management - Steer compost 2011 (SPAdes) (version 2) | ecosystem: Environmental > Terrestrial > Soil > Agricultural land...
TACCAGAACCGTTCAGGCCGAGTACGCCAATCTTGGCGCCCGGGAAGAAGCTCAGGGAAATATCCTTGAGGATTTCACGCTTGGGCGGAACCACCTTGCCCACGCGATTCATGCTGTAAACGTACTGAGCCATAAAGGCATTACCCTCTTTTCAAACAGGATGTGGCAGGTTTCGGAGGCGCTTTTCGCTGTTTTTCGCTATAGCTCCATGGAACCTTGTAAACAGGAATAAATAGTTGGGTTTGTAAGGTATCGAAACAAGGGGGCTATAGCAATTTCAGGAAAACCGCCGATATATGCATGACGGTATCTGCGCACAGCATAAAGGATGATTTCCAACCCGGTAATGGGCTAGAATAGCGGCCCGAATTTTAAGGGATTCCGGAGGCATTCCCAAGACCCTCCGGGCCAGTCAAGCACACAGGGGCAGCGCACCGATGTTTAATCGTGATATGAAGATCGCCGGTTTCGACGACGAACTCTGGAACGCCATGCAGGCGGAAAGCAAGCGTCAGGAGGCTCATATTGAGCTGATTGCATCAGAGAACTACACCAGCCCCAGGGTTATGGAAGCACAGGGTAGTGATCTGACCAACAAATACGCCGAGGGTTATCCCGGCAAGCGCTACTACGGTGGCTGCGAGTTTGTTGATATTGCTGAGCAGTTGGCGATCGATCGCGCCAAGGAACTGTTCGGCGCCGCTTATGCCAACGTGCAGCCACATTCTGGTTCCCAAGCCAACTCTGCCGTTTTCATGGCGCTGGTTGAACCGGGTGATACGGTTCTGGGTATGAGTCTTGCGCATGGCGGCCATCTTACCCACGGCGCCAGCGTTAACTTTTCCGGCAAGATCTACAATGCTGTGCAGTATGGTATCAACACAGATACTGGCTTGATTGATTACGGCGAGCTGGAAGCTATGGCCGTTGAGCACAAGCCGAAGATGATCATTGCCGGCTTCTCCGCCTATTCGCAGGAACTGGATTTCGCCCGTTTCCGCGCCATTGCCGACAAAGTTGGTGCTTACCTGTTCGTGGATATGGCCCATGTGGCCGGTCTGGTTGCGGCGGGTGTGTATCCTGATCCGATGCCCCACGCACACGTGGTAACTACCACAACTCACAAAACTTTGCGTGGACCCCGTGGCGGCCTGATTCTGGCCTGCGACGACGAAGCTCTGCACAAGAAGCTGAACTCTGCTGTTTTCCCGGGCGGCCAGGGTGGCCCTCTGATGCACGTGATTGCCGCCAAGGCAATTTGCTTCAAAGAAGCCATGAGCGACGAGTTCAAAGCCTATCAGCAGCAAGTGGTCAAGAATGCGTCAGCCATGGCGAACGTGTTTGTTGATCGTGGCTACGATGTGGTTTCCGGCGGTACCATGAACCATCTGTTCCTGGTGAGCCTGATCAAGCAGGACATCACCGGTAAAGATGCCGACGCCGCCCTGGGTCGTGCGCACATTACCGTCAACAAGAACGCGGTTCCCAACGATCCACGCTCGCCGTTTGTGACCTCTGGCCTGCGCATGGGTACGCCCGCGATCACTACCCGTGGTTTTGGTGTGGCGGAATGCCGTGAGCTTGCAGGATGGATCTGCGATATCCTTGATAATCTGGAAGACGAAGCTGTTAGCAGCCGTGTTCGTGGACAGGTTGAAGCCCTGTGCGCGCGCTTCCCGGTATACAGCTAAACGTCTGGTAAGACCTGCCGGGCAGGGTGCGTAAACATCGCACCTCCCGGTTCCCTCTCCGGAGTACCGTTATGCATTGTCCTTTCTGTGGTGAAGCAGATACCAAAGTTATTGACTCGCGTCTTGTGACCGAGGGTGATCAGGTGCGCCGCCGCAGAGAGTGTCTTTCCTGCCATGAGCGCTTCACCACGTTTGAGTCCGCCGAGTTGGTCATGCCACGGGTGGTCAAGCAGGATGGTATTCGTCAGCCTTTCGATGAAGAAAAGCTGCGCTCCGGAATAATGAAAGCGTTGGAAAAACGCCCGGTGAGCATTGAGCAAATTGATGCTGCACTGAATCGCATTCGCTATCGCCTGAGAGCGACCGGCGAGCGTGAAGTGAAATCCATGCAGCTGGGCGAAGAGGTGATGACAGAGTTGCGCCAGCTCGACAAGGTGGCCTATGTAAGGTTTGCCTCTGTCTATCGCAGCTTCCAGGACATTAACGAATTCAAGGAAGAAATCGAGCGGCTTTCCGCATCCAATGGCGAAACAGCGGTTGATGTTGCAAAAGTATTGGCGGACACACAGTCCCCGGGCTCAAAGAAATGACGGAGCTTCGGGACCGGTCCATGATGGCCCGAGCCGTGCAGCTTGCGTGGCGGGGCCGCTATTCAACGCACCCCAACCCTCGGGTTGGCTGCGTGATAGCCCGTGGCGACAGGATTTTGGGCGAGAGCTGGCATGAACGGGCCGGCGAAGCCCATGCGGAAACGCGGGCATTGAGCCAGGCTGGCACGGATGCCCGTGGCGCTACAGCCTATGTCACTCTGGAGCCATGCAGTCATTTTGGGCGCACACCGCCCTGCGCCCGAGCGCTGATTGATGCGGGCATATCCCGCGTGTTTGCGGCCACGCAAGATCCGAATCCGTCGGTCTCCGGAAGGGGGCTCGACATGCTCCGCGAAGCCGGTATCAGGGTTCATGTAGGGCTGCTGGCAGAAGAAGCGGCGCGCCTGAATCGTGGCTTTATGAAGCGCATGAATACGGGGCGCCCCTGGGTCAGGCTTAAAATGGCTTCCAGCCTCGATGGCCGCACCGCCATGGCGTCCGGAGAGAGTCAATGGATTACCGGTAGCGAAGCCCGTCGTGATGTACAGCGGCTCCGTGCCGAGAGCGATGCAATTCTAACCGGTGTTGGCACCGTGCTCGCGGACGACCCTTCTTTGACCGTTCGCCGTGAAGAACTCGGGGATATTGGCGCTGCTACCGAGCCCTCGCGGCAACCATTGCGTGTGATTGCAGACAGGGACGCCAGAACGCCTCCCTCCGCAACCATTTTGCGGGGCGGAAAAGTTCAGGTTTTTTGCGCATCTTCGACGCTGACAACCGCACCGGCGCAGGATCTTGCCGCACTGGGAATTCGCCTGAAGGGCGTCGCATGGAAGGATAATGGTATTGATGTCTCCGAGCTTTTGGATTCGCTGGGGGAAATGGGCATTAATGAATTGTTGGTTGAAGCTGGGCCGACGTTGGCAGGCACATTTATCAACGAACAGCTAGTAGACGAGCTCTGGCTTTATCAGGCACCAGTTTTTCTGGGAAGCAACGGTCGACCGACGGCGCATCTTCCACTGGAGACGATGGCAGACAAGATCGAATGGACCGTACAAGACAGGCGACAGGTTGGAGAAGACCAGCGTCTGATCCTGGTTCGCCGCTAAGCGATTAAATTCACGGTGCGCACCATGGCTGCTTCTGAAAAGTGGCAATGGGCGCATTGAAAGGGTGCAAAACAGTATGGCACTGAACAGCGTTGAAGAAATCATAGAAGACATCCGCCAGGGCAAGATGGTTATCCTGATGGACGATGAAGATCGGGAAAACGAAGGTGATCTTGTGATGGCAGCCGAACACTGTACCGCCGAAGACATCAACTTCATGGCACGTTTTGGTCGCGGTCTTATCTGCATGCCTATGACACGGGATCGTTGTGAGCAGCTGGGCTTGCCATTGATGGTTCAGCAGAATGCGTCAGGTTTCGGCACCAAGTTTACCTTGTCTATTGAAGCGGCCACCGGCGTAACCACCGGTATTTCAGCGGCGGACCGTGCACGTACGGTTCAAGCGGCAGTGGCTCGCAATGCCAAGGCGTCAGACCTGGTTCAGCCCGGGCATATCTTTCCGCTGATGTCTGATCCTGGCGGAGTGCTTAGTCGCGCAGGTCACACGGAAGCCTCCTGTGATCTGGCCGCCCTTGCAGGTAGTGAGCCCGCAGGTGTCATTTGTGAAATCATGAACGATGATGGCTCCATGGCGCGTCGGGAAGACCTTGAACGTTTTGCCGAAGAGCATAACCTCAAGATTGGCACCATTGCTGACCTGATTCATTACCGCACGACGCACGAGCGCACGGTCGAGTGCATTGAAGAGAACTTGCTCGATACCGAGTACGGTGTGTTCAAGCTGCGCACTTACCGGGATATTATTCAGGGCTCCACGCACTTGGCTATGATTTACGGAGAGATTCCGGCAGATGAGCCTGTGCACGTACGAGTTCATATTACCGACACGCTCAGGGATTTGCTGGGTGCGCGCCGCAAGGATTCCCGCAGCTGGCCGTTGCACCATGCGCTTGAGAAAGTGGCCGCTGAAGGCAGCGGCGTTGTAGTCCTGCTCAACAGTGCAGAGGACAGCTACAACCTTGAAGACCGAATCCAGGAATTCTTTGACCAGGGGCAAGGCCCCGCTGGCAAGGGCAGCTCCGGTGTGTATTTCACCGTGGGTACAGGCTCTCAGATTCTGCGGGATCTGGGTGTAAGCAAAATGCGCTTGCTTAGCCCGCCCGTAAAATACTCGGCGATTTCCGGATTTGATCTGGAAGTGGTTGAGTACATACCCTACACCCCGGAATGATAAACCTGGTTGCAGCATAGTGGCTGCAACCCGAGAAGGAGCCACCAATGGCGGATATCAAAGTAATTGAAGGTGATTTTACCCAGTGCACTGGGCGTTATGCGCTGGTGGTTGGTCGTTTTAACAGTTTTGTTGTGGAAAGCCTGGTAGAGGGTGCTATCGACACCTTGCGCCGCCACGGCATTCCCGACAGCGACATCACCATTGTGCGGGTGCCAGGTGCCTATGAAATGCCACTGGCCGTCAAGCGTGTGGCAGAAACTGGTGGCTACAGTGCCATTATTGCACTGGGCGCCGTTATACGTGGCGGTACGCCGCACTTTGAGTATGTGGCTGGTGAAGCGTCCAGTGGCATTGGGGCTGTGAGTCTGGAAACAGACGTGCCGGTTACCTTTGGTGTGCTGACTGTAGATTCAATCGAGCAGGCCATTGAGCGTTCCGGTACCAAGGCTGGTAACAAGGGCGCCGAGGCGGCTATCACAGCGCTGGAAATGGTTAGCCTGTTCAACAAGCTGGGTGAGTAATGAGCGATATTGACAGTACGACACCCCGCCCGGCGCCGTCAGGCCAGCCAAAAGCTGGCGATCGTCGCCGTGCCCGGATTCTGGCAATGCAGGGGCTTTACCAGCGCCACTTTACCAAGAGTCCGATTACGGATATTGAAGCGGAGTTCATGGTCGATAACGACATGACCAAGGTTGATTCCTTGTATTTCCGTGATGTTCTGCGAGGCGTTCACCGTGAACAGGCCGAGTTGGACAAGCTGATTGAACCGTTCCTTGATCGCCCGCTACTTGAGGTGGATCCTGTGGAGCTTGCCATTGTGCGGGTGGGTGCCTATGAGCTTCGCCACAGGGTTGATGTGCCCTACAAGGTCGTTATCAATGAGGGTATCGAGCTGGCGAAGCGATTCGGGGGCACGGAAGGGCACAAGTTTGTTAACAGTGTGCTTGATAAGCTGGGCCGTCGTTTGCGTCTTGCCGAGACCCGCTCACGCTAACCGATGGGTGAATTTGAGCTGATCCGGCAGTATTTCATGCCGTTAGCGCGTCTGCACGGTTCTCGCTCTGTTCTGCTGGGGCCGGGCGACGACTGTGCAATTCAAAGTATTCCTCCCGGCTCTGATCTGGTTTTTTCTATCGACACCTTGGTTGAAGGTGTGCACTTTCCCATTGGCTATCGCCCGGAATTTCTTGGTTGGAGGGCGCTTGCAGTTGCTGCGAGTGACCTGGCCGCCATGGGTGCCGAGCCTGCCTGCTTTACCCTTGCACTGACACTCCCTGAAGTCGACGAACCCTGGTTGCGGGGCTTCGCCCGCGGGCTCGGTCGTGCGGCCGAATCCTTCGGTTTGGTGCTTGCCGGAGGGGATACAACTCGCGGCCCACTCGCATTGAGCCTGCAAGTGCATGGTTTGGTGGAGCAGGGGCTGGCCATCCGGCGTGCCGGAGCCAGTGTTGGCGACCTGGTTGTAGTGTCTGGCACACTGGGCGATGCAGGGGCAGCCCTGGATTATCTTGATGCCCTCAGTCCTTCGGAAGACGAACAGTGCGTGTTGGAGCAATACCATCATCCGCAACCGAGGCTGAAATTAGGCATAGCCCTGAGAGGTCTCGCTACGGCTGCCATTGATGTCTCTGATGGGTTGCTTGCGGATCTCAATCATATTCTCGAATCGTCCGGTGTAGGCGCAAATATAGTGCGGGCCCAGGTGCCAGTGTCGCTGGCGCTTGCTCGCCTGAAGGGCGACGCAGCCGTGGATTATGCGCTGAACTCCGGCGATGATTACGAACTATGCGCGACCATCCCGGAGGCAACTTGGGCAACTGCGCCTGAGGCGCTGAAGCAGCATTTCACGGTAGTTGGTGCGATTGAGCCTGCCCCAGGCTTGCGCCTCGACGGTATTGATGTAGCTTCGGGCTCAGAAGCGACAGGTTTTGACCATTTCAGGAGAAGAGCATGAACCAGGAAGATCAGTGGCCGGATCCAGATATACCGCAGGCTATTTTGCCGCCGGGTTTTCTGAAAGATCCCGTGCACCTTTTAGCTTTCGGCTTTGGCAGCGGTGCAGCCCCAAGGGCGCCGGGAACCTGGGGAAGCCTCGCCGCCATTCCACTGTGGTACTGCTTTGCATGGATGCCGCCGGCTGCTTACTGGCTTGTTGTTGCACTGGCATTTGTGGCCGGTATCTGGATATGTGGCAAAACTGCTGCGGATCTGAAAGTGCACGACCATGGCGGTATCGTGTGGGATGAGTTTGTAGGGATGTGGATAGCTCTGGGGCTGTTTCCGGAGCACGTTTACGGCGTATTACTGGCGTTTCTGGTTTTCAGGTTGTTCGATGTTTTGAAACCGTGGCCAATCAACTGGCTGGATGAACGGTTGCCAGGAGGGTTGGGTATCATGGTGGACGATGTCGTCGCTGCAGTCATGGCACTTCTTTGCCTGCTCGCAATCGACACCTGGCTGATGCCATTCATCCAATAGAAGAGGCATTTGGGCCCGGCTTGGGTGGCTGGCCCGCAACAGACCCTAATGCACCTGCGACTCTTCCGGAAGCAGCTTGACCACATGAAGAAAGCGCTTCAGCCCGATTTCAGCGCGCTCCCTTGATGCGAAGGGGCCGCTGTCAAAGCCCTCCCTGGTCGTGAAGTACCATTTATTTCCGACGCAAAAGTACCGACTGCTGCGAAAGGGGATGTGCCTGTCTTCTCCTGATCTGACCTGGGTGTTCATGGCCGGCTCCGGTGCCTGACTTCTGATGTTGTGTGTCGGGCGCAGTGTGATTGATGATGTTCTGTTTAAAATTAAACCAATTTGGGGCAAATTCAACAATTATTAACAATTAAATTGAAGTTGCCATGGCCGGTCTGCCTGCTGCGCATGTTTGCGCATTTGGTTGCGCTTGGTAGTCTTGATGTTCAAAATGCGCCATAGCAGGTCGCACCCTCGCACAGGGCTTCCTCTTACCCTCAAGGAGATAACATGAGTATGGTTCACATTTTACGTGTTGCAAGGTTGGAGATGCGCTGTCTGAACCGGTGGTCGCAGATGTGCCGGTTTGTGTTTGCATCGTTGTTGCTGACAACTCTGGTTGGTTGCTCAATGGCAGTAACCAAGCTCGAAACCTGGGAGGGTGAGCCGGCAGGTGCAGAGAATGCAGCAGTCTTGAAGGCGCCGGGTGTTATTCACGTTAGCCAGGTTAACGGGCGCGAGATGAAGAGTTATTTGATGGACGACCTGGCATTGGATTATGCACTGCTGCCGGGTGAAAACGAGGTAGTGTTCACCTACAAAACCATTTGGGCCAAATCCGGTGTTGTGGATAACGGTGAGTCAAAGGTCCACGTGATTGAAAGCAAGCCGCAAGTCGTGCGCTTTGAAGCAAGCCCTGATGCCATATACCAGTTTGAGTTCTCCAAGCCGGAATCCCGCAAGCAGGCCGAAAAAGAGATGCCTGAGTTTTCCGCAGCGATTGTAGGCGCTGAAGGCGCAGCGCTTGCTTACTCCACAAACTGGTCACCCGCCGATAGCCCCCGCGCAGATCGGGCTCCAATGCTTTCAGATGGGAATGCTGTCGCTGATGATGGCGTGGATGCACTTAGCCGTCTCAAGTCGGTCTGGGAAACCGCGAGCGATGAAGACAAAAAGGCATTTCTGCGCTGGGCCTTTGAGTAAGAACCCAGCGTTAATATTGCTCGCTATCGCCTGAAGCGCGCGGTCAGTTTCTGCAGCGCGCCTTCAAGCAGATTCATGGCATCGTCTGCCAGTGTCTGGCTCCGGGATTCTTCGAGCGGGGTGTACATTTCCTCGGGGGCAAGCTTGTTGGCGGCGATTTCTATGGCGTCAAGGCTGTCACAGACATGACTTCGGAGAGACTCTCCATGAGCGACCACATCCGGGCAGATGGTGAAGTTGAGGGTGAGGCTACCTTGATAGCTTACGGCCACAATAACCAGCCCCAAACTGTCGAACAGTGGAGCGGCATTGTACTGTTGAACCAGTCTCGCACCTTGTAAGTAAAGGGGAACCTGTGGCCCGGGCACATTGGTGATGGGCAGGTTGAATACCGGTTGGTAGCGCTGAGCAATCTGTAGTTCCGAATACAGTCGTGCTGACAACGCCAGCATCGTTGAGGGCAATAATTCAGTAAGTCGATCTGCAGCAATGGCCTCCCGGTATGGCTCGGAGGCGACAGCGTTCCAGTGAATCCGGCGAATACGTTGGGCCGGGTTACGCTCATCGGTTGCCAGATCCAGAAGCATGGCAGACATTTGGCTGCCGGTGGCTTTGTTCAATGTACTTGAACGCACGGAGATGGGCGTCATGGCAATCAACGACTCACTAGTGCTTGCACCCTGATCATCCAGGTATCGACGCAGGGTTTCTGCACAAAGCCCCAGCACCACATCATTAAGTGTTACATCCACCAGGGATGCCTTGATTGCTTTCAGGCGAGATAAGTCTACCTTCGCTGAGATTATCTGGCGATTGGCTGTGATCTGGCGGTTGAATGGGCTGTGGGGAGCTGAAAACAGCGGGAATGGCAAAGGTATTTTCCGCAGTTGCTTCTGGATCAGGCCGCGAACTGTTGCCTCTGCCGCACCAACGGCGAGAGACGTCGCGCGCCAGGGGGTTCGCAGCATGTTGACGCCTGCCTGTATAACAACACGCTCTTCTGAAGGTTTCGGCCGTGGTTGCCAGGGGCGTGGCGTACGGATGGGTTGTGGCTCAGGAGTGTATTCCATCAGTTTGCCCATGATTTCAGCACCGCTGAAGGCATCGATGGCTGCATGGTGCAGTTTTACAATGAGAGCGAAGCCGGCCTTGCCTTCTTTATCGTCACCCAAGCGGAAACCGTCCACGAAGGTAATGTGCCAGAGTGGGCGATCACGCTTCAGAGGATCTTCGAGTATCCTGGATGCAAGAGTCATCAGATGTGATTCACGGCTGTTTTCGCCGAGGCTGACATAGGCCAGGTGTCGCTCAATACTGAAATCCGGATCATCTATCCAGTAGGGCCGACCCATGCGCAGCGGGATTTCTTTTAGTAGCTGGCGGAACACCGGGACGACGTGAAGTCGGCTCCGTAGATAGGCAATAAAGGTGCTGAACGCCAGGGGTGTTTCCCGTTCGCTGGCGTCAAACACGTAAATGCTGCCGATGTGCATCGGTGCATTGGCTGATTCCAGGTACAGGAAGGAGGCATCCAGTTCCGATAGCTGCCGCATCAATGAGCTCCGTTCGTTAGTGTGGTTCGCTGCAGTATAAATGAACTGTCTGTTGATGCCGTTGACTCATTTGCCTGCCAGAGTTCTGCTGCGGAGCCATTTCGCCCCATGCCTTGCGCGTACGCTCAGGTGGTGAGCCAGTCTGCTATTGCCGGATCGTCGATCAGCCGGTCCCAAAACCACATCAGGGCCTTACCCTTGTCCTCCGCGTGCCTGGCGGCCTGGAGCGAAACGGATTGCCTCGCCTCTCTCACCTGCTTTTCGATGAGTTCGCCGTTGGCAACCAAGGTGTTCACTCGGGATCTGGGCAGCCAGCCTACGGCGAGGCCTGCTTTCTGCAAGGCGATTTTGTGATCCATGTTGGTGCCGGTCAAGGTGCGCTGTCGGTGGAAGATGCCTGCGTGACCAACGGGAAGAGATCGAGACGAGTCAGCGGCAACGGCAGCGGGAAAACGTAAGATATCTTCCTCGCTCAGAGGTTCTTCCGCGTTCGCCAGAGGATGGCCGGGTGAGACGACGAAAATGAAATCCATTACTCCAAGGTTTTGACACGTAAAGTTTCCGGCGGGCTTGCTGATGTCGTCGGCTCCCACAACAAGGTCCACCCTGCGGCTTTGAAGCGCATCCCAGGTGCCGGCAAACACTTCTTCAACAATCTGAACATCGACAGGCACGCCCAAGGCGCTGAAGTCTTTGATGGCCGGGAATAGGCACTCCGCTGGCAGTAATGAGTTGAATCCGATCCGCAGCCTGGTTTCCCAGCCTTGCGCGACCTGCCGGGTTGAGTGCGCAAGGTTCTCGGCGGCATCAAGCAGAATGCGGCCTTCCTCGAGTAGGTAAAGGCCTGCAGGCGTGAGCACGGCGCGATGACCACTTCTGTCGAACAGGGTGACGTTCAGGTCTTCCTCGAGCTTTTGCACCGTGTAGCTGATCGCCGATGGCACCCGGAATAGTTCGCCAGCAGCACCGGCGAAGCTGCCTTTGCGGCTGATGGCATCGAGGACTCGCAGGGCGTCTATAGTAATGGCTGTGTGCATGTTCGAATTATCTGAAGTTGTTGGCCAGAATTGGTTGCTTGTGAGGTTAGCAGGCTAGCCGCTATTCTTCTCTGCATATGTTGGCACATAAATTCAGTTTTTTTGAGGGGTATTCATTATGGGTCTTCTTGTTGACGGAAAATGGCAGGACAAGTGGTACGACACCAGTAAAACCGGTGGAAAATTCGAGCGCGAAGCAGCGCGGTTCCGGAACTGGGTAACGGCAGATGGTTCGCCGGGGCCTGACGGTGAAGGTGGTTTCAAAGCCGAGTCCGGGCGCTATCATTTGTATGTGTCTTTGGCTTGCCCCTGGGCCCATCGCACGCTGATTTTCCGGAAGCTGAAAGGTCTTGAAAAGCACATTTCCGTGTCAGTTGTGCACCCGGATATGGTCGAGAATGGCTGGGAATTCCGACCTGGCGATAGTGCGCACAAGGATGATCTGCATGATTTCCGATTTATGCATCAGGTGTATACCAAAGCAGCGCCGGATTATTCGGGACGGGTCACGGTTCCTGCGTTGTGGGATAAGCACCAGAATACCATCGCCAGCAACGAGTCGGCGGAGATTATCCGTATGTTCAACTCGGCGTTTGACGGGCTGGAAGGTGTGAACGCTGATCTGGACTTTTATCCGGAAGCGCTGCGGGCAGACATTGATACGGTGAACGAGCGGGTTTACAACACGGTTAATAATGGTGTGTACAAGGCAGGGTTTGCAACGGCTCAGGATGAGTATGAAAAAGCTTATGTCGAGCTGTTCGAGTCTCTGGACTGGCTGGAAGCGAAGCTGTCGAAGCAGCGGTATCTGACGGGGAATACGATAACAGAAGCGGACTGGCGCCTGTTCACAACCCTGGTTCGGTTTGATGCGGTTTATTACAGCCACTTCAAATGTAATCGTCAGCGCATCAGCGATTTTCCGGCGCTTTCAGGTTATCTGAGGGAGTTGTACCAGGTGCAAGGTGTGGCCGGTACCGTGGATATTGGGCAGATCAAGCAGCACTACTATGTGAGCCAGCGCACTATCAATCCCACACAGGTCGTGCCTGTGGGGCCGCAGTTGGATTTCACCGCACCCCACGGCCGCGACGGTCTGTAAATGGTCTCTAGCTGACTCGCGCTACAGCAACCTGGGCCAATAGCTCCAGGGCGGCTTTGTGGGGTGAGTCAGGAAGAACAGCCAGGGTGTCAGAAGCTTTTGTGGCTTCGGCCCTGGCTCTCTCCATGGTGTACTCCAGTGCGCCGGATCTTTCTACCAGTTCGAGAACCTTTGGCAAATCATCCAACCCACCTTTGCGGATGGCCTGGCGTATGAGCTGGCGGTCTGCTTCGCTGCTGTTCGCCATTGCGTGAATCAGTGGCAGGGTAGTTTTACCTTCCGCCAGGTCATCGCCCACATTTTTGCCCATGGTTTCGGCGTCACCGCGATAATCCAGAACATCGTCCACTAGCTGGAAGGCCAGCCCCAGGTGTTTGCCGTAGTGTTTCAGCGCCTGCTCCTGAGCCTCGCTCGCATTGGCGAGTATGGCGCCGGAGTGTGATGCTGCTTCGAACAGCATGGCGGTTTTGTTGTGAATCACAGTCATGTACTGATCTTCGGTGAGATCCGGGTTTTTCACGTTCATCAGCTGCATTACTTCGCCTTGGGCGATCACGGCTGTGGCGTGCGACAGAATCTCCATAATAGGCAGGCTCTTCAGCTCGACCATCATCTCGAATGCGCGGGCGTAGAGGAAATCACCTACTAATACACTGGGGGCGTTTCCCCAGTTGGCATTTGCTGTGCTGCGGCCCCGGCGCATATCCGATGTATCCACAACATCGTCGTGAAGCAGGGTGGCGGTGTGCAGGAATTCAATCACCACAGCCAGCTTCAAGTGTTCGTCTTTACTGTAACCAGCAGCTCGGCTGGAAAGTAAAACCAGTAAGGGTCTCAACCGCTTACCGCCGCTTTCAATGATGTGCTGGGCTATTTTTTCTACCAGGGGGACATCGGAGGAAAGCCGCTGGATGATCAGGTCATTAACGCGGCTGAAATCGTCTGCCACGGTGTCGTAAATGCGCTGGGCTGTCATGCGGCTTGTGGATCCCTTGCTGATGTCGTGGTTAGATAGCTGTCTAGTGTACTGTTAATACAGGCAGGTTGCGGCAATGCTAGGTATTGCGGCGGTTAGTGTCAACTTGGCTTGTATTGCTGGCTGCCTTTTCGTACAATCACGCGCCCAACTCATCCCAACCTGCGCTCCCTGCTATAGGGTTGCCGAAGCGCTTCCCTTAGAACCAGGTGGATAAGAGCAGGGATGGGTCAATCGCGGAGTAAAGTTAATGTACGCAGTTATTGTTAGCGGTGGTAAACAGCACCGTGTTAAAGAAGGCGAAACGCTGAAGCTGGAAAAGCTGGAAGTGGAAACAGGCGGCAACATCGAGTTTGACCGCGTTCTGCTGATCGCTGATGGCGACAACTTCAAAGTTGGCGCGCCGGTAGTTGATGGTGCCAAAGTGACTGCGGAAGTGGTTAGCCACGGTCGTCACGACAAGATTAACATCATCAAATTCCGTCGTCGTAAGCACTCAATGAAGCGTCAGGGCCACCGTCAGTGGTTCACTGAAGTCAAGATCACGGGTATCCAGGGCTAAGGTCTGGAAAACACCCCTTAATCAGGAGGCTTGTCATGGCTCACAAAAAAGCAGCAGGTAGTACCCGTAACGGTCGCGATTCCGAGTCGAAACGACTTGGTGTCAAGCGCTACGGCGGCGAATCAGTATCTGCAGGCAGCATTATCGTTCGTCAGCGCGGAACCCGTTTCCACGCCGGCACCAATGTTGGCCTGGGCAAAGACCACACGCTGTTTGCGAAAGCAGACGGTCAGGTTGTGTTCGAAGTGAAAGGTCCACAGAACCGCAAGTTCGTAAGTATCGTTCCAGCTGCTGCCTAAGCAGCGGCGATCCGGTTCTGTTGAGCCCCGCGTCTTCCTTGAGGCTGCGGGGCTTTTTAGTTTATGCGCCATGCGCAAAGGGTTGATTCATGAAATTCGTAGACGAAGCCACAATCATCGTTGAAGCCGGTAACGGCGGGAATGGCTGCCTCAGTTTCCGGCGTGAAAAGTACGTTCCCAAGGGCGGCCCTGATGGGGGCGATGGCGGGGATGGTGGCTCCGTGTATCTTGAGGCGAGCGATTCGCTTAACACGCTGGTTGATTATCAGTTTCAGCGCAAGCACAAAGCGCCAGGCGGTGAGCAGGGTTCGGGGCGTAATTGCACCGGAACCAAGGGTGAGGATCTCATACTGCCTGTGCCTGTTGGCACCACAGTGGTTGATGTCGATACCCACGAGGTGCTTGGCGACCTGACTCGCGTAGGTCAGCGCTTGAAGGTGGCTCAGGGTGGTTTTCATGGCCTCGGCAACACTCGGTTCAAGTCATCCATAAACCGTGCGCCCCGCCAAACCTCAAAAGGTTCTGAAGGCGAGCTCAGGAACCTGCGGCTGGAGCTGAAAGTTTTGGCCGATGTGGGTCTTCTAGGGTTGCCCAATGCGGGTAAGTCGACGTTTATACGGTCGGTATCTGCTGCAACGCCCAAGGTGGCAGATTATCCGTTTACCACCCTGGTGCCGAATCTGGGCGTAGTGAGTGTGCAGGCGCATCAGAGTTTTGTTATTGCCGATATCCCCGGTTTGATTGAGGGTGCTGCTGAAGGCGCAGGCCTCGGCGTGCGCTTTTTGAGACACCTGGTGCGCACTCGATTGTTGTTGCACTTGGTGGATGTGGCGCCTTACGACGGTTCATCGCCGGCACATGCGGTAAACGTGATTGCCCACGAACTTGAGAAGTTCAGTGAAACCCTGGCGAGCCGGGATCGATGGCTGGTGTTGAACAAGGTCGATATGGTGCCGGAAGAAGATCGGGAGGCTCATTGTCAGGCGATCGTTGATGAGCTTGGCTGGCAGGGGCCGGTGTTCCGGATTTCAGCGTTAAGTGGTGAGGGCACCAAGCCGCTGACTCAGGCAGTTATGCGTTGGATTGAAGAGCGTGCTGAGGAAGAGGCAGAGAATCCTGAGGTTGCTGAGCAGGAAGCGGCAAGGCGTCGGAGGATGGACGAAGAAGCACGGGCTGGCGTAGAGGAAGAGCGGCGTGCTCGTCGGGCTGCTCGCGAGGCCGCTGGCGATGATGATGACTTTGACGACGATGATGATTACGACGTTGAAGTGGTGTATGTGAAGGATTAGATTTCGGCTTTTTGATGTCTGAGTTATCCCGTTTGACCGAGAGAGACAAGCCAGTATCATGACGCAACGCACCCAGCTGCAGCAGGCTCGCCGCCTGGTGGTTAAAATTGGAAGTGCCCTTCTGACCAATGACGGCCAGGGCCTGGATGTGGAGGCATTAGGTCTTTGGGTAGACCAGATGGCAGCATTGGTCCGCGAGGGCGTTGAGTTGGTCGTGGTTTCTTCCGGGTCAGTGGCGGAGGGGATGAGTCGGTTGGGCTGGAAAAAACGCCCGGAACAGCTGCATGAACTGCAGGCGGCTGCGGCTGTTGGCCAGATGGGGTTGGTGCAAACCTGGGAGGCACAGTTCAAGCGCCACGGTATTCACACCGCCCAGATCCTGTTGACCCATGATGACCTCTCCGATCGCAAGCGCTATTTGAATGGCCGTAGCACACTCAGGGCCTTGCTGGATTTTGGTGTTGTGCCCATCGTAAATGAAAACGACACAGTGGTTACCGACGAAATCCGTTTTGGCGATAACGATACTTTGGGTGCGCTGGTCACGAACGTGGTTGAGGCCGACGGCCTGATTATCCTCACCGATCAGCTGGGGTTGTTCGACAAAGACCCCCGCAAGAACCCGGATGCCGTTATGGTAACCGAGCGGTTTGCCGGAGATCGCGCCCTGGATGCTATGGCAGGCGGCGGTGCTGGTGAGCTTGGCCGCGGAGGAATGTTGACCAAGTTGCGCGCTGCGCGCCTGGCGGCACGCTCCGGAGCTTTCACAGTGATTGTCGGTGGTCGTATTGAATCCGTGCTTACCCGCCTGCGGCAAGGTGATGTATACGGCACCTTGTTGCTCCCGGAACAGGGCCGTATTGCGGCACGCAAGCAGTGGCTGGCAAGCCATCTGCAAACTCGAGGAAAGCTAACGCTGGATGATGGGGCAGTAAAGGTGCTTCGCCAAGGTGGTCGCAGTTTGTTGCCGGTTGGAGTGAAAGGCGTTGTTGGACGGTTCCGGCGTGGCGAGATGGTGTCTTGTGTCGGAGAGGATGGCGCTGAAGTTGCGCGTGGCTTGGTGAATTACGATGCGGATGAGGCCGTGGCGATAGCGGGCCGTTCCAGTAATAGCATCTCTGATATTCTGGGGTATATCTCAGAAGAGGAGATGATTCATCGGGATAACATGATCATTATCTGAAGCTATAGAATCTGAATCAAAAAAAACCGGCTCATGGGCCGGTTTTTTTGATTCACAGTAAGAGCGTTCAAGCGTTAGACGCTATCAGGCGCTCTTCAGGGCCTTGATCTTGGAGACCATGCGGCTCTTCTGGCGGGCAACTTTGTTCTTGGTAAAGATGCCTTTGTTGATCATGCTATCCATGATCGGTTGGGCGGCCTGGAAAGCAGCCTGAGCTTCTTCATAGTTGCCAGCTTCGATCTTGGCCTGAACTTTTTTCATGTAAGTGCGGGTCATGGAACGCAGGCTGGCATTGTGCTTGCGGTTCTTCTCGTTCTGACGTGCGCGCTTTTTGGCTTGCGGGGAATTTGCCACCGTAAAACTCCTGAAAGTACTTAAATTCGTTACTGAATGATTCGTACGGGAAACTCTGGGCAAAATACCATCCAGAGGGACCCTGAAATCGCGGGCGCGCCCATAACCAGCGCGTCGAAATAAATGACGCGGAACTATGCCGCTCAAACCCGGAAATGTCAATACCAAACCCCGTCAGGGTGACAGATAGTCCCCCGGTATAAAAGGCCTGTGCTAAACTCGCGGCTCGCCGGATAAGGGTATGGCGGGGAAGCAGGTAATTCCCGAGACACCCGACCGAAAACAATGCATAACCCGGATACGAACCCGCATGTCGTCGCAACCCTCAATCCCGCCTGAAAACAAGCCGCCGGTTAAAGCGCCCGGGCTGCTGCGCTCGTCTGGTCTGGTCGGCGTTATGACCATGCTTTCCAGGGTTCTGGGGCTGGTTCGGGATATGGTCATTGCGCGCTATTTTGGTGCGGGCGCGGGGGCTGATGCTTTTTTTGTAGCCTTCAAAATCCCTAACTTTCTGCGCCGGCTTTTCGCCGAGGGTGCGTTTTCTCAGGCGTTTGTGCCGGTGTTGTCATCCTATCGCGAGAATCAGTCGGCCTCGGATGTAAAACGATTGGTGGATGCGGTTGCGGGCTCGCTGGGGTTGGTTCTGCTGGGTATCACGCTGGTGGCCATGCTGGGCGCGCCGCTTCTGACTGCGGTATTTGCCCCGGGGTTTCTTGGTGATGACGTAAAGTTCGCGCTGACCAGCGACATGCTGCGCATCACCTTTCCTTATTTGCTGATGATTTCCCTGACGGCTTTTGCTGGCGGCATTCTCAACAGCTACGATCGTTTCGCAGTGCCTGCCTTTACGCCAGTGCTGCTAAATCTCGCGATGATTGGTGCCGCTGTTTACCTTACTCCCTTGATGAGCGAGCCAGTTATGGCTCTGGCCTGGGGTGTGTTTATTGCAGGTGCTTTGCAGCTGTTTTTCCAGCTGCCATTCCTGATGCGCCTTGGGCTTCTGCCTCGGCCTCGGGTTGATTACAGGCATGAAGGCGTCAGCCGTATTCTCAAACTTATGGTGCCGGCGTTGTTTGGTGTATCGGTCAGCCAGATCAACCTGTTGCTCGACACGGTTCTGGCGTCTTTTCTGCAAACCGGGAGTGTATCCTGGCTGTATTATTCAGACCGGCTTTCCGAGTTGCCTTTGGGTGTATTTGGCATTGCCATCGCTACGGTTATTTTGCCGAGTTTATCCCGCAAACACGCCGCTGCCTCGACTGACCAGTTTTCCGCCACTCTGGACTGGGCCGTTCGTGCGGTGTTGATTATCGGGGTGCCTGCCGCGCTTGCGCTTGCGTTGCTGGCAGAGCCTCTCATTGCAACGTTATTCCACTATGGTGAGGTGACCGACAGGGATGTGGCTATGTCGGCCCAGAGTTTGAGAGCCTATTCTGCAGGGCTGCTGGCCTTTATGGTGATAAAGGTGCTTGCTCCGGGCTTTTTTGCGCGTCTGGACACCCGCACGCCGGTGAAGATTGGCATTATTGCCATGGTTGCCAATATGATCTTCAATCTGGCACTTATTGTTCCTCTGGCCCACGCTGGCCTGGCGCTGGCTACGTCACTTTCGGCCTGGCTTAACGCGGTTTTGCTTTGGCAGGGCCTCAAGCGCCAGGGTGCATGGAAAAGCCAGCCAGGCTGGGGCAAATATCTCCTGCAGATAAGCCTGGCTAATGCTGCCATGGTCGCGGTTATCCTTTGGCTGAACTACCCCGTTATGCGCTGGCTGTCGGCAGATGGTATCGAGCGTTCTCTGTATATGGGTGTAATAGTCGTGGCGAGTGCCGGTGCCTACTTCACTGTTCTGGCGCTAACCGGGGTGCGGGTAAGACATTTTCGCCAGAGGTAAGGTATAATCGCGCGTTTTCTCACCAGCGCTTTGCGCATAGATTGAGCGCGGAAAGCCACTTGGCAAATGAAGGTTCGCATTGCATGCGTCTGATCCGGGGCCTGACCAACCTGAAAATGCTTTCAAGGCAAGCGGATTCCCCGCTGGCACAAGGCTGTGTTGCCACAATTGGCAACTTTGATGGTGTTCATCTGGGCCATCAAACCATTATCGACCAGGTAAAAAACAAGGCAAAGGCGTTGAGCCTGCCTTCGGTCGTAATGATATTCGAGCCTCAGCCACGGGAATTCTTTCAGGGAATGGAAGCGCCTCCCCGGTTAATGGGGTTTCGGCAAAAGTTTGAAGCCCTGCGTGCGGCGGGTATAGATATCGTACTTTGCCTGAGGTTTGATGGAACCTTTCGCAGCTATTCCGGCATGGGTTTCATCGACGATGTGCTTATTGATGGCCTCGCGGTGCGCCACCTTGTTGTCGGCGATGACTTCCGCTTTGGCTGTGATCGGGCCGGGGATTTCGCGCTCCTGGAGAAGGTGGGTAAAGCCGCCGGTTTTTCAGTGGAAAACACCCGCACCGTAACCGTTGCTGGCGAACGTATAAGCAGCACCCGAATCCGTAACCTGCTACTGGAGAACCAGTTGGAAAAAGCCGAGGCTTTGCTGGGACGCCCGTACCATATTCAGGGCAGGGTGGTTTACGGGCGGCAGTTGGGCCGGCAAATTGGTTCGCCCACGGCAAATATCCTGCTCCGCCAGATGCCTGCGTTGCGCGGTGTGTATGTGGTCGACGTTACGCTTGAAAACGGAACCAAGCAGGATGGCGTTGCCAACATTGGCCTGCGCCCAACCGTGGATGGTAAGCAGCCGGCCCTGGAAGTGCACCTGTTTGACTTTACTGGCACACTTTACGGCCAGCGAATTGATGTTGTTTTCCGCCATGGACTGCGGGATGAAGAAAAATTTGATTCGATAGATGCGCTCAAAGCGCAGATTGCCAGAGATTTCGACGCTGCCAGAGCGTGGCTGGCCAAACCAACTGACCTGAAGAGTACGCACACAAACCATGAGCGACTATAAGCACACTCTGAATCTGCCGGAAACCGCGTTTCCCATGCGTGGTAACCTGGCCAATCGCGAGCCTGAAATGCTCAAGCGGTGGCAGGATCTGAACGTATACGCCAATCTGCGCAAGCAGCGCGAAGGGCGTGACAAGTTCATCCTTCATGATGGCCCTCCTTACGCCAACGGCAGCATTCACATTGGTCACGCGGTCAACAAGATTCTGAAAGACATGATCGTCAAATCCCGCGGTTTCATGGGCTTTGATGCGCCCTATGTGCCGGGTTGGGATTGCCACGGTCTGCCGATTGAGCACAAGGTTGAACAGGAAATCGGCAAAGCCGGTGTGAAGGTCGACCACAAAACCTTCCGCCAGGCCTGCCGCGATTACGCCACCAAGCAGATTGCCGGCCAGAAAGCCGACTTTATCCGCCTTGGCATCATGGGTGAGTGGGATAAGCCCTACCTCACCATGGATCCGAAAGTGGAAGCCGGCATTGTGCGTGCGCTGGGCAAGATCGTCGCCAAGGGGCATGTGGTTCGTGGCTTCAAACCGGTTTACTGGAGTGTGGTGGGTCAGTCCGCGCTGGCAGAAGCCGAAGTGGAGTACCAGGACAAAACCTCAACCCAGATTGATGTGCGCTTTACCGCCGTCGACCAAGCCAAAGCCCTGTCGCTTTTTGCAACGGACAAAGGCGAAGGTGATGTGTCCGTGGTGATCTGGACCACCACACCCTGGACTATTCCGGCTAACCAAGCGGTGTCTCTCAATGCAGATCTGGACTATGCACTGGTGCAGGTTGACGCAGGCAACGGCCCCGAGCGGATGATTCTGGCTTCCGCCATGGTCGAAGGCATCATGGCACGCTGGGAAATCGAAAAATACGAAGTGCTGGGCCACTGCCTCGGTTCGAACCTTGAACACCTGGCTCTACATCACCCGATCTACGACAAGCAGGTGCCTGCGATTCTGGGAGACCACGTCTCGATCGAGGCCGGTACCGGAGCCGTGCATACGGCACCTGATCACGGCATGGAAGACTTCGTGGTTGGCAAAGCCTATGGCATCGGCACGCTGAGCATGGTTCAGGCCGACGGTACCTACACCAGTGCGACTGGCGAGTTTGCAGGTATTCATGTTTATAAGGCCGATGAGCCCGTCTGCGACGCACTAGCGCGTGAAGGCAAGCTGGTGCGGAAGGAAAAATTCCGTCACAGCTTCCCCCACTGCTGGCGCACCAAAACACCACTGATCTACCGCGCCACGCCGCAGTGGTTTATCAGCATGGAGAAAGAAAACCTCCGCGCAGATGCGCTGGAAGCCATCAAGGGTGTGCGCTGGGTTCCGGCTTGGGGCCAAAACCGTATTGAGGGTATGTTCCAGCAGTCTCCGGACTGGTGCATTTCACGCCAGCGCACCTGGGGCGTGCCAATCACCCTGTTTATCCATAAGGAAACACAGGAGTTGCACCCGGACACCCAAAACCTGATCGAAAAAGTGGCTCAGGCTATCGAAACCGGCGGCATTGATGCCTGGTATGAGATCGATGCCCGCGATCTGCTGGGTGATGAGGCGGATCACTACGAGAAAGTGACGGACACGCTGGATGTGTGGTTCGATTCCGGTGTGACCCACGACTCCGTCCTGCGCGTGCGCCCGGAGTTGGGCCAGTTCCCGGCCGATATGTATCTGGAAGGTTCGGATCAGCATCGCGGCTGGTTCCAGTCATCATTGAAGACCTCTATCGCCATGAATGGTGTTGCACCCTATAAGCAGGTGCTGACCCACGGTTTCACGGTGGATGGCAAAGGCCTGAAGATGTCCAAGTCAATGGGCAACGTGATCGCGCCTCAGGAAGTTATGAACGAGTTGGGTGCCGACATTCTGCGCTTGTGGGTTTCAGCAACTGACTACAGCGGCGAAATGACGGTGTCCAAGGATATCCTGAGGCAAACAGCCGACGGATATCGCCGTATTCGCAACACTTCGCGCTTCCTGCTGAGCAACCTCACCGGCTTTGATCCCAAACAGCACATGGTTGCGCCGGAGGATATGATTGCTCTGGATCGCTGGATGGTGGATCGTGCCCTGCAACTGCAGAACGAACTGCATGAGGACTACCAGAACTACGCCTTCCTGCGGATCTACCAGAAGGTGTACAGCTTCTGTGAAGCCACACTGGGTGGGTTTTACCTGGATATCATTAAAGATCGTCAGTACACCACTCAGGCAGACAGCCTGGCCCGACGCTCCTGCCAGACGGCGCTGTATCACGTTGCCGAAGCATTGGTGCGCTGGATCGCCCCCATCCTGAGCTTCACCGCCGATGAAATCTGGCAGCACCTGCCAGGTGAGCGCGGCGATACCGTGTTCTACGAAACCTGGTATGAAGGCCTCACAGCGTTACCTGAAGATGCCGAGTTGGGTCGTGACTACTGGCGCCGGATCTTCGGTATCAAGGAAGCCGTAAACAAGTGCATGGAAGAAGCGCGGGCTCGGGGTGAAATCAAAGGCTCTCTGAGCGCTGAGGTGACTCTGTATTGTGAAGGCGATCTGGCTGCTGACCTGGAGTTCCTGGGCGAAGAGCTGCGCTTTGTGCTGATTACCTCTGAAGCCGCCGTAAGGCCGGTGTCGGAAGCCGAGGGTGCTGAGATGACGAGCTACGAAGGCCTGCGCGTAAAGGTAACTCCGGCTTCCCATGCCAAGTGTGAGCGCTGCTGGCACCACCGGGAAGATGTGGGTAGCCATGACGAGCACAAAGACCTGTGTGGTCGCTGCATCACTAACGTGAGTGGAACGGGCGAAACCCGCTCGTTTGCTTGATGGATGCGGCAATGAGCGAGCAGATAACCGGAACCAAGCTCAAGTGGCTCTGGCTGGCAGTGTTGGTGATCGCACTTGATCTCGGCACCAAGGCCATGGCCACGGCCATGCTGACTTATGGCAACCCGGTACCGGTTGTTCCCATGTTCAACCTGACGTTGCTGCACAACACCGGAGCGGCGTTCAGCTTTCTCGCAGGTGCCGCTGGCTGGCAGCGCTGGTTCTTTGTGACTCTGGCGCTGGTTGTCAGTGTGGTGTTGGTAGGTTGGTTGAGAAACCTGCAGCGCCATGAAACCTGGACCGCCATCGCCATCGTTTTGATACTGGGCGGTGCGCTTGGCAACGTGTACGATCGGGTAGTGCACGGCTACGTGGTCGACTTCCTGCATTTCTATTGGCAGGACTGGCACTTTCCCGCATTTAATCTGGCTGACACCGCCATTACCATAGGTGCTGCCATGATGATTCTTGATATGTTTCGCAAGCCCGCTGATTCCGGCACGCCTGCGAACGGGAGTGAATAAAGCCCATGAAAGAACTGCCTGTAGATAAAGGTACCCGCGTAACCCTGCACTTCGCGCTCAAGTTCGAAAGTGGCGAAGTGATTGATACCACCTTCGACAAAGATCCGGCTTCTCTGGAAATCGGAGATGAAAATCTGCCTGAGAACTTTGAAGCCTACCTGATGGGCATGAAAGCCGGCGACAAGGCCAGTTACCAGGTGCCGCCAGAAAAGGCGTTTGGTCAGCGCAATCCGAATAACGTACAAACCTTCAAACGACACGAGTTCAGCGCCGATATGGTGCTGGAGCCGGGGGTGATGATCTCCTTTGCCGACGCGCGCCAACAGGAACTGCCTGGTGTTGTCAGCCGTGTGGAGGGCGACGAAGTGGAGGTGGACTTCAATCACCCGCTATCGGGGCGTACACTGACCTTCGATGTAGAAGTAATTGACGTAGAACCGGCAGGGCAGGCGCACTGACTATGCAGATAAGATTGGCAAACCCCCGTGGCTTTTGTGCAGGCGTAGACCGCGCCATCGAGATCGTAAATCGCGCCCTCGATGTGTTCGGTGCGCCTATTTACGTTCGCCATGAGGTGGTACACAACAAGTTTGTGGTCAATAACCTCCGCAACCGCGGTGCCATCTTTGTGGACGAGCTGGACGAAGTGCCAGACGACAAACTGGTCATCTTCAGTGCCCACGGCGTATCCCAGGCCGTGCAGAACGAAGCAGCGCGCCGGGGCCTCAAAGTGTTCGACGCAACTTGCCCGCTGGTCACCAAAGTACACATGGAAGTAATGCGCTACAGCCGCGACGGCCGCGAGTGCGTGCTCATCGGCCACCACGGTCACCCGGAAGTCGAAGGCACCATGGGCCAGTACGATCACAGTACCGGCGGCGATATCTACCTGGTGGAGAACGAAGAAGACGTATCAAAGCTGGAAGTAAAAGACCCGGCCCACGTCTCCTACGTTACCCAGACAACCCTCTCCATGGACGATACCGCCCGCGTCATCGACGCCCTGCGTGAAAGATTCCCGCTGATCGAAGGCCCGCGCAAAGACGACATCTGCTACGCCACCCAGAACCGCCAGGATGCTGTAAAGCAATTGGCTGGCGACTGCGACCTGATGTTGGTGGTTGGCTCCCCCAACAGCTCGAATTCCAACCGCTTGCGCGAACTGGCGGAACGCATGGGTACACCTGCCTATTTAATCGACGAAGCCTCCCAGATTGATCCGCAATGGCTGGAAGGCAAGAAGTCCGTTGGCGTAACTGCTGGAGCCTCTGCCCCCGAAGTACTCGTAAATGATGTGATTGCCCGCTTACGGGATCTTGGGGGTGATGTGCCAGAGGAGATTGCGGGGAGGGAGGAGAATATTGTTTTTTCTATGCCTAAGGAGTTGCGGATTGATGCGGTGAACGTGTGATGGGTTTCACGAACTGAGCTCCTGGTTACCGCTCGTCCTTTCTAAACCGCCACTTGTCGAGAACGCCTGGCGGTTTTTTTGTGCTTTCGTATTCTATAAACATGAAAAAATATTCAGGGAGTTGGTTCATGCGCAGGTCAACGACGCAGCGTGGGTTTACGATAATAGAGCTTCTCATACTCATGGCGGTACTCGGAGTCGTGGCAGCAATTGCCATACCTAATTTCTCCCGGCTGATACAGAACAACCAGTTAACAACAACCAATAACGACCTCGTGGGAGCATTAAATATGGCTCGCTCTGAGGCTGTGCGAAGAGGTGCTGCGGTTTCTGTTGTACCCAATCCGACGTTTACTGAACGTTACCAGGTCACTGCAGGTGGTGGGGCTGTAATTAGTGATTTTGGTGGGGCATCAGGTGCGTATGCGATCACGCTGACGGGTGCCAACCCACGTTTTAGCGCTACAGGGTTGCTACTGAGTGGGGGGGGGCAATTTGATATCTGCCGTACGTCTGGTGAGGATGGAACCCGGATAACTCTAACGGCGGGCGGTCAAATCAGGTCCGCTCGGATAACTTGTCCATAACGAGGTCGTTGCAATGATTAAACCTTTTTTGTATCGAAAGCCTCAGCGTGGTTTTACCATGATCGAGATTTTAGTTGCAGTTCTTGTGCTTGCAATTGGTTTGCTTGGGGTGGCTGGTGTTCAGTTGGTTTCCATGCAACAAACAGTCAACTCAACGCTACGCTCAGAAGCCACAATGTATGCCCAGACTGTTGCTGAAAGGTTGCGGGCAAACGGTGGAGTAACTTTAACAGCTGGTCAACTGACGGAATTGAAAACACAAATGTTGGCGGACCTTGGTTCGGGCGCTGACGTAACGGTCACGATGAACGGAAACTCAACCGTTGCCCAAGTGCAGATAACATGGACAGAGCGTGATCCCTTTGCTACGAACGGCAGCCTGGCCACCCAAACACTCACTGTGGATGCGAGATTGTAAATGAAACGCCTCAATCGACTTTCAGCCGCTTCCGGAGCGCAAGCAGGATTGTCGCTGATCGAGCTGATGATTGCGTTGCTCTTGGGCACGCTGTTAACCGTAGGATTAGTTCAGGTTTTTACATCCAATAGTCAGTCGTTTCGGCACAACGAAGCCTCTGCTAGAGCGCTTGAGTCTGGGCGGATCGCTGCCGATATATTGTCCCGAGCAATACGCAACGCTGGATTTTTTGGCTGTTTTCCGTTGAATGGCATTACTAATAATCTTGATGGATCTGATGGTTTATACGATGCGGCATTGCACGGGTTTTCCACCTTAGGTGTATCGGCAGCTGGAACCGAGCGGCCTGGTACAGCGATTGCTGGCACAGATTTTTTTAACGCCACAGGAGTGAGGCGGCCTGGGGCAATCGTGCAACTGGCTGCGGATGTAACCGCGACCAGCAACATCAGGCTTACAGATGCGGGTAACCTTGCAGTTAACGATTTGGTCTTTATATCGAATTGCGAGCTTGGCGATATATTTCAGATATCTACGCTAAGCAACTCTGGCGGCAACATACAGATAACTGCTGGCGCCATTGCAGGGGCGGGTGGTAACCCCGGAAATGATTTGAGCAGCAACTCTCCTCCGGCTTGCACAGCAGCAGGTTCCTGCCTGAGTGCAGACTATCGGCGGGGTACAGAGATTTTTGAACCCTACAGCGAAGCCTATTTCATAGGCAATGCTGCAGGAGGTGGGCGCTCGTTATTCATGAGGCAGGCAAATGGAGCAAGCGTTGAGTTAGTCGCAGGCGTTGAAGATATGCAGATACGGTTTGGTGAAGGTACTGCGGCGACAGGTGTTCAAAGCTGGAGCGCTGCTGCGGCTGGGACTAACTGGGATAACGTAATCGCAGTGGAGGTGAGTCTTCTTGTTGCGTCGCCAAATGACAATATTATGGACAGCGCTCAGACGTATTGTTTTCCAGGTTGGCAGGACTGTGTTGCCAACGCGGGCTTAGTGACTACTGCAGCGGACCGGCGGATGTATAGAGTTTATACATTTACCAATGCGCTCAGAAATCCGTTTTAACGGGGTAACATAAACATGCGAATGATGATTAAGCAAAAGGGTGCAGCACTGTTGTTATCCCTTGTTATTTTGCTGGTACTGACACTCCTCGCGGTTTCGGGGATGCAAGGCAGCACCATGCAAGAACGAATGTCGACAGCCCAGAGAGACGGCATGTTTGCTCTGGAAATCGCAGAAACGGCCATGCGCGAAGCCGAAGCAACTCTGGATGGGCTTTCTGACCTGTCTGGCTTTGGCTCAACGACCGGCTTTTATGATGGGACCCTTGCCAGCACTACTGTTCCATCACCTTTTAGTGCTGCTACTTGGGGTTTGGACGGTTCCGGGAATTCCCAAACTGCAATTAAGGGAACAGCGGTAAACGGTGTCGATCCGCAGTTCATGTTTGAATATAAAGGCAAAGTTGTTGTGGATTCCCAAGGGCAGCTGCCGCGCGATTTCAGCCAGTACGGCAGTGCTGGTCCCGCAGAATTCGATTATGCACGTATCCTTGTAAGAACAGCTGGACCATCGGGCTCAAGCATGCGCTTACTCGAGGGTTTCTATGTATTTCAGCCCGGTGGGTTGGCAGGAGCAAATCCATGAGCACACTAAACTTTAAAGTTATCATGTCCACAGCTTTACTCATTCTCCCAGCCGCGGGTTATTCAGCTCGGCCCGACTTGGCTCAGGAACCACTGTTTATCGGGAGTGCTGTAGGGCCCAACCTTATGTTTATTCTGGATGACTCCGGTTCTATGGGCTGGGAGTACATGCCGGATGCGCTTAGTAGTTTCAACAATATACGCAACAGAAATGATGGCAAAGACGCATCTTATCCGTACTACTATTCATCCCATGTGAACAAGATGTGGTACAACCCAAGCGTGACCTATGAACCACCTCTTAAGTCGGATGGAACAGGTGCATTGCCGGCATCTTCATATACATCTGCACCTGAAGATGGGTATAACTCAAGTAGCTCTAAATATAATTTGAGTAACAATTTTCGTATAAGAAGTTATTACGTCAAAGGAGGTGGGTTTTATTGGACTTTTAACAGTTCATCATCATGTGATGCGAACCCCCTGCAGGCTGCCTGTTATAAGCACGTTTCTGTCAATGACCTATCAGCTGCCGAGAAACAGAACTTTGCAAATTGGTACTCCTATTATAACACCCGTGTAAAGGCATCGAGAGCAGGTATCAGCGCTGCGTTCTATGGTCTTCCTACAAACTTCCGGCTTGGCTGGGGGCGCATCAACTACGATGGTGGAGACGAGAACAAAATTGATGACGCGACAAACATTCGGGCTGTCGAAGAGGGAGTAAGGGAATATAGCTCGGCGAGGAGAAAGCAGTTTCTTGACTGGCTGTATGTTGCCCCCGCAAATGGTGGGACCCCGCTCCGGCGTGCTCTGGAAGGTGCTGGAAGGTACTACGAGCGCAGCGAGCGTGCCTGGTCTGATGACCCTGAGAAGTCTGTGAGCAGCACTAACCCTGTCAGGGAATGCCGTTTAGCCTATACGATTTTAATGTCCGATGGCTATTACAATGGAAGCAATCCAAGTTCTTCTGTCTATCAGGCTGATGATAACGATGGAAGCGAAATAACTAACAATAGAGGTGATTCGTTCAAGTATGCCGCGAGCAACCCGTTTAAGGATGGACGGGACTCAAGAACGCTTGCTGACGTAGCGATGTATTTCTGGAAGCGCGATCTGAGGACGGATATTAACAACTACGTTCCAACTTCCAACAAGAACCCCGCATTCTGGCAGCACATGGTCACCTACACGGTAGGCCTGGGAGTAGAGGGTTCTGTTGATCCAGTCGCTGCATTTAAGGCCATTGAGGACGGCACCTATGTTGATTGGTGGGGCGGTTCAAATGAAGAAGATAAAGTTAATGACATGCTCCACGCTGCGGTGAATGGCCGAGGAGGCTTTTTTAGCGCCGCCGATCCTGAAAAGTTTGCAAAGGAACTCTCGGGAACCGTAAACGCCATTATTGCTGAAGCGGGATCGTCAACCGCTGTTGAATTCGACGTTTCTTCTTTCCAGCAAGGGGCATTGATCTTTGCTTCCCAGTTTGACCCCAATGGCTGGACGGGCGATCTCAAAGCGGCAAAGCTGGGCGGTACTAACGCTCCGGTCGTTCCAGATATCAATGATGCAGTTAAAAACGGCAATGGCTGGTCTGCAAGAACGATTCTGGACAATCGCGTTTTATCAACAGATGACCGTGTAATTATTACCTACGGTAATGGGGCCAAAGGCTTCCGCTGGGGGACGAATTTGTCAAATGCCCAGAAAAACGATCTCAGGTATGGTTCTGTAAGCGACACGGTTGCAGAGCAGAGGCTTGAGTACATCCGCGGTGACGTTTCTCTGGATGGTACAGCGGGCTGGCGTAAGCGTGGAAGTCGCCTGGGGTCAATCGTTAACTCCTCACCAGAATTTGTTGGCGAGCCACGAGCAATATGGCCAGATGCCGCGCCTTTCGGTTCTGCGACCAATCGCTTCTCTGATTTTGCGGCAAGTGCAAAGTCTCGCGCTCCAGTTGTATACACCGGTTCGAACGATGGCATGCTCCATGGTTTCAATGGAACTGAGACTGGCGGCGACGAGGTACTCGCGTACATCCCCGGCTTTGTCTACAACTCAACAGACACTAATGCGGGTTTGCATTTCCTGACTGATCCGGGATATCAGCATCGATACTACGTGGACCTGGAAATACGACAGCAGGATATCTTTACCAAAGGTAAGAAGGCTGACGGAGCATTAACCTCGGACGAGGACTGGAGAAGCATCATTGTTGGTGGGGGCCGAGCCGGCGCAAAAGGTATTTTTGCGTTGGATGTTACTGACCCCACAGAATTCACAGAAGCAAATGCTGAGAAAATCATACTCTGGGAGTTTGCTGGCACCGACAATGCGAAGATGGGTTATGTAACCCAGGCACCCGTGATCGGCTTGACTAAGTGGGGGGCAGATACACGTTGGACGGCTTTTGTGTCTAACGGGTATAACTCAGCTACAGCTAGTACCGGGTTCTTCATGCTGGATATTGAAGGTGGAATGGATGGTACCTGGGATACTGATGATGTTCGCTATGTTGAGTTTGAATCTGGTGGGGACGGTCTATCGCCACTGACGGCCCTGGATACAACAGGTGATTACCTTGTAGATCGTGTTTATGCCGGCGATTTGGACGGTAATTTGTGGGTTGCTAACCTGAGCACTACTGGCGCTTGGGCTTCATCATATAATGCGGGTTCCGCGGCACAGCCTTTGTTCACTACACAAGCAAATCAGGCGATTACCGCGGCTCCAGCTGTGGCGGCGAACAAAACTATGCCGAGGGCAGGGAATATGCCTAACCTGATGGTTTATTTCGGAACTGGCCAGTATCTTGAGTCTAATGACGTTACGTCCAATAAGGCTCAATCCGTATATGGTGTATGGGATAAAGGCACCTCCGGGTTAACTCGCGCCACTCTGGAATCCCGTAGTATCACAGAGGGAACGCTGACCGTATCTGGTTCAACTACAGCCAAAGTGCGATATTCGACCGGTGGCAAGATGGATTTTACAACGGCCAAAGGGTGGTATGTTGACTTGCCAGTTAGTGGGGAAAGGGCTGTGGTTAGTCCCCAGGTCCGAGGTGAGTTTTTGTACTTGAATACGATGATTCCAGACCAAAACCCTTGCTTGGGCGGCGGTAGTGGTTGGCTGATGTCGCTTGGTCTTGATGGACTGACGCCTGAAAAACGTGCCTTCCTCAAATTTGGAGCTAAAGTTGCGGGTTATCAGAGCAGTGGTCTCCCTAACCAATCAACCATATTGGGTAATTTCCGCTTCACTCCAGGCAGTAACAGTAAGGACCCTGTAGACGTGGTAGAAATCCCTCCACTTAGCGGAGCCGTAGTTAACGCCGGGCGCCGGGGTTGGAACGAGCTGATTAATGAGTGAGGCAGGTAAAAGCGTCGCCGACAAAGGAACAGAGGGTAGCAGCATGAGAATATTGTTTTTGACCATAATGGCTATGTCACTGGGTGCTTGGAGCTTAGGCTCTATGGCACAAGACGGGGAAGGTAAGGGTGTTCGCGGATATAACGATTCTGATGTCGAAAGGCTAGAGCAAGGTGCAGTGCTCGATGCGATCTATCCCAAACAGGGGAGGATGGTGATAGATGATCGAGAGTACTTTCTAGGCGGCTCAGTCGTTATCAACGGCCAAGAGATTTCAGCAGGTGGAGCAACGGCTGTTTTGCGTGAGGGGCAGCGTCTGATGAACGTGGTTTCTGAGCGTGAAGACGAGAATGGGCGACTGGTGCTGAAAGGAGTGGATACGCTTTGAACATGCACTTATATTCAATCCGCTCTCGTCGTGCGGCAGGATTTACGCTGATCGAACTGATGATTGTTGTCGCAATCATTGGCATCATCGCCGCAATTGCTTACCCGTCGTACACGGAAAATGTCAGACAGGCTCGTAGAGCCGTAGCACAGGCAGACCTGATGGAACTTGCGCAGTGGATGGAGCGACAGTATGCCGGCGACTTTTCTTATCTTGTAGGAGGAAACCAGCCGGTTCCTCCATTTACTCGGTCTCCCCGCAATGGAACGGCCTTCTACAACCTGAGCTTTACCGTAGCCGTAACGCAAAACACCTTTGCGTTACGGGCTGTTCCGACAGGGGCTCAGTCTAACGATCGTTGCGGTACCATGGGTCTAACGCAGACTGGAGCCAAATCGGCGGCGCTAGCTGACTGTTGGTAAAAACTAGCAGCGTAGTGGGCGGCCTCTTGAATCCTCAGGGATACCATCGTTATTGGTATCCTTGGCGATTCTTACTCGACCACCCCTACTGATAATAACTTGACCTGCCAGCCTGCTGTCTCCGGATTCCGGGCACCAAGTGATGTTGCCCAAATCGCTGTGGGCGAACCCGGTCGGTCTGAATTGAAAGAAGCTTCGGCTTAGCGAACGGGTCACTAAGCGTCCACTGCCATTAGGTGAGATGGTCCTGAGAAGGTTTTCGTTTGAGTTGAGTGTTCTGGTGTTGTCAGGATCCAGAAAAGCATGAATATCACTATTCCAATCCCTGCCGCAAGAATTGGTTGCATCAAGCGGACAGACTGTGACAATGGCTCCATTCATCACAGAGTGTTGGCGGGCAAAAGCAAACACGCCCATCAAGTCGTGTAATGCACCTCTACGCTCTTGGCTATTTATAAGAGATGTTAATGAGGGGAGTGCTATGTTTATAAGAACTGCAGCGATTGCCACCACAATCACTAACTCCAAAAGCGAAAACCCGCGAGAATTCCGTATAATCATTTTTTTCAACGTCCATGTCTTAAGGGTTATATAGCGATCGCATCCTGCGTATCGCCGTCTTTAAGTGCTTAGAATAGCCTGAAACTCACTCCATCCCCAACTTCTTCAACCTATACCTCAACGCCCGAAAACTGATTCCCAGTTTCTTCGCCGCCGCCGTCTTGTTCCAGCGGGTCGCCTCTAACGCCTTCTCAATAGCCTGGCGCTCAATGGATTCAAGATAGCCCTCCAGGTCAATATCGCCATCCGGCACTAAGGATGGGCAAGCCTCAGATATGCCAGGGGATGGTGATCCATCAGAAGCCATGCCTCTGCCAAGGTGCAGGTCAGAGGCATTT
>Ga0209075_1000720_pt1 | contig 31950 bp, 19 predicted proteins | sample Stecom2011_FD_187523 | JGI IMG/M metagenome (GOLD analysis project Ga0209075, IMG submission 187523) | Agricultural soil microbial communities from Utah to study Nitrogen management - Steer compost 2011 (SPAdes) (version 2) | ecosystem: Environmental > Terrestrial > Soil > Agricultural land...
GAAATATTTCCGAGGTTAAAATTGATTACACCACCTGGGTTGTTGGCGTTTTCATCATAAATATATGGATCCATCACCCAGAATTGAATGTACTCCACATTTGACTTTTCGAAGTCGGTTGTATTTATTGCTCTTGATATTCCAGCAAAGTTTTGTTCAGGGTTTGGAAGGATTCCATCTGAGGCTGCAACTGGATTAAAGTTATAGGGCCCTCTCCTAGATGGGTAGTAGGCTAAGTCTAATGTAAACAGCGCTTGTGTTTGTCCTTGAACAATATCTTGATCTGGAAAAATCTCATCTCGGAATATGCGTCTTGAGAACGGGTTTGATAGATCTTGGTCGTTAATACCATCAGGACGGCGTGAGCTATAGAATATAGGGTCTATCGTATACCAGGATAATTGTGCTCGTTTAAAATTGTATTCAAGTCCATCGGCCTCACCATTGAGGTTAGCTTCTACAGGTGTACTAGAAAGAAACCAACTTAACGGACTTTTAATGTCGTTTGCTGTTTGAGACGATTCAAAGTCATCTATATAAACAGTGGTTTTCCCACCAAAATCAGATACTTTAGGCGCACCAGGCATTAAATATGCAAACTCACCTCTTACAGAAAGATTAGACTCTACGTCGGTATCTATATTTGGTAGTTTGTTTACCATTCTAGTCAAGAAAGGTACTTCGGTAGAGTAGTTAGCATTAATCCCAAATATTGTGTTGTTTATAGGTTCAACTCCGTAGGAAGATTTTTGCGTAAGTGGTCGCTCATTTAAATTCAAATAAGTAGCTCCAACAAGGAATTTATCACTGAATTTGTGTTCCACATTTAGTCCTGTAAATCTCTTAGTTTGTTGCCCAAACAGGGAGTTATTTTCAGTGTTAACCGAAATAGGCGTATTACTATTCAAAAGTCCAGGATCTAGGATTTGAACTCTTCCTAACTGATAGTTTACTGTATAGTCCACACCTTCCACTAAGGTACGTCCTCCAGCTGTTACAGTAACCGATCCCGGCGGCACATTAAATGCACCAATAGGAATTCCATCAGCTCCTGTTGACTTATAACTTCCTCTTAATTGGAACTTATTCTTTTCGCTTTCTTGTTGTTCTGCTTGTGTTTTTGTGCTGGTATATAATGTTCTGTAAACATATTTATGTTGGTTTGCGTTATATGTTTCAGGAATGTCGTAGTTAGCTTGAGGTACACCTTGAGTAGGAGTGTTGTTTAATTTATTAAAAAGATGTCTACCGAATGGTTCAACTGTTGTAAAGATAATTCGTCCATTTTCCTGGTCGACTGTAATACCTGGAATAAAGTCGAAGAAACCATCTCCACCTTGTTGTAGATCTCCATTAAAGTTTAAGCGATCTAAATTAAAGACTTTTAATAGTATTTCATTTTTAACATCTTCAGGGAGTTCTGCATATGGGTGAGTGGGTGTGCCTTGTGCCTCTTCAATGTAGTTTAGTGGCGAAGGATCTGTATACAGAATATTCAGTTTAAAATCTTCTTTTTCCAACTGATAAGCTCCAATAGGGTAGATGTTTTTCATCATCAGGTTCCAAATTGGTTCTTTCACGCTAGTTGTGCTACTTTTAAGCATTTTCACAACTAAGTTTTGAGACAACCCAATTTCATCTTGAGTAGGTCCTTGTCCGGGTGGGTTTCCTTGGTTTCCTCCAGGGATAACGCCTCCACTAGCCTCCACTCCATCGCTTGAAAACTCACCCACTTGATATACTTTTCCGTTGGCTGTAAATTGGTAGGATACTGCTAGAATTTCATCGTTAGTAAGCCTTTGATTTAAAGAGATATATCCTAGTTGCGAATTAAGTTGGTATTCACTAGGGTCTAGTCTTCTTGCATTTTCTAAACTAACGTAGTCCATACCATCGTCTACTCTAACCCCTGTAAATCCTTGTCTAACTGTAGCTATATCACGAATAGCTGGATTTAACAATGAGGCAGGCCCACCATTAATCCCGAAAGGGTTGAATTTATTATTCGCGTTATCTGGGTATGCATTTGGCCCAACATTTATAAAGCCTCCAGGAGGGTTATCCAAACCAATATTTATAGGATTTGACTCTCCAATATCTTGTATTGCAACGATATTACGAACGTTATCTGTACGACTGGTTCGGTTGGTGATCCACACCTCCATTCGCGTTACCTGAATATTACTATTAATAAAAGGATATTGTTGTAATGCACGGTCGTAATTATCTCTAAAGTAATGAGCTAAGAAAAAGTGTCGATTTTCATCATAGTCTGAAGCAAAAAGCTCAAAGTTAGTAACAGTTGCTCCACCTTCTGCTATTACGGTTTTGGTTTCTGATTTTTGTTCAGAAAAAACACCTGTAATTGTAGTTTTTCCGAACTTCAACTGTGTTTTTACTCCGAAAAGGCTTTGAGCTCCTTGAATAAGTGAACTATTGAGAGGCATACTAACGTTACCTACTTCAATTTTCTGAATAATATCGTCTTCGGTGGGTGTATATTCAAGTTTGATTTGGTTTTGGAAATCGAAAGTACTTTCTGTATCGTAATTGGCTGTAACCTGAAGACGCGTCCCTACTTTAGCCAAGAGGCTTAAACTGATTCGCTGATCGAAATCAAAAGTAAAACTACTTCTATTTCTAGGTGAAAACTGTGGATTATCTTGCTTAGAGTACAGAACTCCGAGATCCATTTCAACAGAACCTTGTGGAATAACTTCAATTGTGTTTCCTCCAAAAATAGATTCGAAGAAGTTTGAATTCACATAAAAAGTTGGGAGTAGGTTTTTTTGATTTTCTTCGGTTCCTTCTTTCCTACCATCGGCAGCATCAATTTTCTCTTTGAAATACGCTTTCATCTCTTCCTGCTGAATGAGATTTTGATATTCTTCACGCGTTAGAATTACAGGATAGTTAATCTTAAAGCTTCCTAGCTTTTGTGTATAGATATATCTATCTGTAATTGGATCATAGGTATATAGATTTTCAATGCTTGTTGGATTAGGAAGGTCCATTCTTCCCATTGAAGATCCCGTAGCTGTGGAATCTTGGGCAAAAGAGATATTGCCAATTGAAATGAAACCCAATATTATCAAAAGCTTCAAGAAGCCACTCTTGTTAACGTATTTTTTTGCCTTCAATTGTTACAGTTTTTTTAAAGCTTGTTTAATGATCATTTCCACAGATGCTTGCGGATCATCTTTTACAATAGCATCACAGACCTTTTCGGCCTTTTTACGAACAAAGCCTAATGTTTCTAATGCAGATAACGCTTCATTTTTATTAGTATTGCTTGTATCAACAGAAATGTCTGACAGGCCATATATCTTTAAAATCTTATCTTTTAAGTCTAATACGATTCTCTGCGCAGTCTTGGCGCCTATTCCTTTAGCCGACTGTATGGTCGGAAGGTCGTTTGAAGCAACAGCCTCAACAATTTGATCTGGGGTTAAGGAAGACATCATTGTTCTTGCCGTTGCAGGTCCTACACCAGACACACTAATCAACAATCTAAATATTTCACGCTCTGCTACATTAATAAATCCGTAAAGTGTGTGAGCATCTTCACGAACAATTAAATGAGTGAAAAGTTTAACATTTTCATTGGCGGGGAGACTAGAAAATGTATGCAAGGAAATATTGATGAAATATCCAATCCCATTGCATTCAATCACTACATCGGTCGGGTTTTTTTCGACCAGCCTACCTTGAATATGGGTTATCATATGTTAATAAAAACTTAAGGAGGCAAATATAATATAATTATTAGCAACAACCATTGGCGTTTACGTGAATTTATAGGGTATTATGGTGTTAACTAAAAGCAGAGCAAGGACGGAGCTAAAACGAAAATTCACATTTTATCTCACTTAAAAGTAACTTTTAATTCTATACAATCAATATTCTTTTTAAGTGTTTCATTAGATAAAAAGCACTTGGTTTTCAAATCGAATACAGCATATTAAAAAGCTGTGATTTCTAATTCTTTATACGTTAAAGCACTAGAATTCACAGCAATAATAATCTCGAACTATTGTTTCATAAAGTGTCGGCTTACTTTTATGAATTTTCCATGTGTCAAAGAGTTCAGTTATTTTTGCTCTCGAACTCGCTTTTCTTTCTGCTGAGCATCCACCACAGCCAAAGCCGACATATTAACCATTTCATCAACACTTGCTCCCATTTGAAGAATGTGTACTGGAAGTCGCATTCCAAGCATAATTGGCCCAATAGATTCTACATTATTTAATTCTTTAAGTAGTTTATAGTTACTATTTGCTGAATCTAAATTTGGGAAAATTAAAGCGTTTACTCTTTTTCCTGCCAATTTTGAAAAAGGGAATTTCTTCTGAAGTAATTCGGCATTTAAAGCAAAATCTACTTGCAGTTCGCCATCGATTATCATATCAGGATTAGTTTTATGCAATATTTCGATAGCTTCTCTAACCTTTGTTGCATGCGGATCTTTTGAAGAGCCAAAGTTAGCATATGATATCATTGCAATCACTGGTTCTAAACCAAACATCTTCATTGTATAATTAGTCATCTGCGCTATTTTTGCAAGTTCCTTTGCTGATGGATCTATATTTATAGCTGTATCAGCAATGAATAGAGGTCCTCGCTTTGTAAGCATTAGATTAGTGGTAGCCACTTTAGACACACCTTCAAACCGACCTATGGTTTCAAAAACAGGTTTTACTACTAGAGGATATGACCTAGAGTAGCCTGAAATCATGGCGTCTGCATCACCTTCACTAAGCATCATTCCTCCAAAGTAGTTTCTTTCACGCATCAAAATTTGAGCATCGTAAAGTGTAACTCCTGTCCGTCTTCTTTTTTCCCAGAACTTCTGAGCGTATTCTTTTAATTTTTCTGGTTGATTATCACTTTTAGGGTCGATAATTTCTATATCGGCGTCAAACTCTAACTCTTTCATGAATTCAGAAATAATATCTTTTCTTCCTAATAGAACAGGAATACCAATACCCTCATCATGAACAATTTGAGCAGCTTTTAGCACATCAAGGTGGTCTGCTTCTGTAAATACAATTCGCTTAGGGTTGAGTTTAGCTCGATTCAACAATAATCGAATAATTTTGTTATCACTACCCATTCGTTCGTACAGCTCATCGCGATATTTATCCCAATCGGTAATAGGAGCTGTTGCCACACCACTATCCATAGCAGCTTTAGCGACCGCAGGCGGCACATATTCTATCAATCTCGGGTCAAATGGTTTTGGGATAATGTATTCTCTACCAAAAATGAGTTTTGTTTCACCATAAGCAATATTAACCTGTTCTGGAACAGGTTCTTTCGCTAGATCAGCTAAAGCTTTTACTGCAGCCATTTTCATTGCTTCATTTATTTTTGTAGCTCTGACATCTAGAGCACCTCTAAAAATAAATGGAAAACCAAGTACGTTATTCACTTGATTTGGATGGTCGCTTCGTCCTGTAGCCATAATAACGTCTTTTCTTGTTGCAATAGCTAAGTCATACTCAATTTCAGGATCTGGATTTGCCATTGCAAATACAATTGGATTATCAGCCATGCTTTTGAGCATTTCTGGCGAGAGTATATCCTTTACTGAAAGTCCGACAAAAACGTCTGCATTTTTAATAGCATCTTCTAATGTTTCAATGTCACGCGCAGTAGCAAATTCAGCTTTTTCCTTTGACAGATTTTCACTGTCTTTTCTAATCACTCCTTTACTATCCAACATAACAATGTTCTCGGGCTTAGCTCCAAAAGCCTTATAAAGCTTAGTACAAGCAATAGCTGCTGCTCCAGCTCCACTAATCACAATCGTGACATCTTCCATCTTCTTATTTGCTATTTCAAGAGCATTTAGTAATGCTGCTGCAGAAATAATAGCAGTTCCGTGCTGATCATCATGCATCACAGGTATATCAAGCTCGTCTTTTAGTCGGCGTTCGATTTCAAAAGCCTCTGGCGATTTAATATCTTCAAGGTTTATCCCTCCAAATGTTGGCGCGATATTTTTAACTGTTGCAATAAACTCCTCGACATCTTCAGTATTTACCTCAATATCAAAAACATCGATATCAGCGAAAATTTTAAAGAGTAATCCTTTACCCTCCATAACAGGTTTGGATGCTTCGGGACCAATGTTTCCGAGCCCTAGCACAGCAGTACCGTTTGAAATAACAGCGACTAAATTTCCTTTGTTAGTATATTTATAGACATTGTTGGTGCTTTTTTTAATTTCCAGACAAGGTTCAGCAACCCAAGGAGAATAGGCTAAAGACAGGTCTCGCTGAGTGGCATATTTTTTTGTGGGCACTACCTGAACCTTTCCAGGACGGGGTTTTGCGTGATATAATAGAGATTCGCGGCGTTTATTTTGTTTACTCATATTTTAGGGAGTTTTTAAATAATTCTTTCCAAGGTTAATTTGAATTGGACAGAATATCAAAGGTACGAGTTTTGAAAGAATCGAAAAACAGAAGACAAGAGCATTTACAAGTAGTTTCTATTTTACAGAAAGTTTTTTCATGTGAGTGTTTATATTGGAATGATAATAAACTTGAATGTTTTTTCGATTTCTAATTAAATGCATCCATTTCATAATAGAAAGCATCATTTAGTATATCAGATTCTCAAACGACTATTATACTATTTTAGTAAAATTATAACTTCAAAAACTCCGAATTTCTTTTTATTTTGGATTACTTGCAAAGATATTTTGTGAATTTGAGCAGGAAAACAACCTTATTTTTTCTATTAAGCCTTGGGCTTAGCATGCAGTTCTATGGGCAACAGAAAAAAGCCGTTAAGGACAGCACTCAGCTATATGAAAAAATTGAAGATTATTCTGAAAAAAATAAGGTTACAAAAATGATTCATCGATGGATTTTTCGCCCTAGTGGCACGAAACCCAAACATAATGAAGACAAAGACAGCCACACAAATTATGAAGAATATTCTGGAAAGATAATTAGAAATATAATTATCGACACCAAAGATCCGTTTGGATATTCAGTTACAGATAGTACTGAAACCCCTACAAGATGGCATGAACGCGCCGGAAACACATTGCATATCAAGTCTAAAGAAATGGCTATACGCAAGTTTTTGCTTCTAAAAGAAGATGAACCTCTCGACCCTTTATTAATAACCGAATCTGCACGTCTTTTAAGAGCTCAAGACTATATAAGAGAAGTCAACATCACGCCCACACAAGTTCAAAACTCAAAAGACTCAATAGACATAGTTATTACATCTTTGGATTCATGGAGTCTTATTCCTCGAGCTTCTTTTTCTGCAAATCAAACTAGGTTAAGTGTCCGCGAACGAAATTTTATAGGTATGGGACACCGAGCAAAAGTAGGGTATTCTAAACGACTTAAAGATGGAAATACTGGTTTTGAAGCTATTTATTCAGTGCCCAACATTAGAAACACTTTCATTGATGCTACTGGTCACTACAATATAGACTATGAAGGCTATTATCATAAGTCAATCTCTGTAGATCGTGCTTTTTATTCACCTTTGGCCCGTTGGGCAGGAGGAATATCTTTAGAGGAAAATTATTTAAGCCGACCCCTCCCTAATGACACCTTAGCTTTTATTGGTCAGGATTTAAAGTTTATATCTCAAGATTATTGGGCTGGATATTCCTTTAGAATCTTCTCTGGAAGTTCAGAAAGAGAGAGAACAACCAATTTGATTGCTAGCGGCAGAGTTCTTTTAGTGGATTATTTTCAAACCCCCTCAATTGAGTATGACACAATTCATTATTTTTCAGGTGAAACCTTTTTCTTAGGAAGTATTGGAGTTGCTTCGCGTCAGTTTATTGAAGATCGCTACATTTTCAGAGATGGGATAGTTGAAGATGTTCCAGTAGGCATAGTATATTCGGCCACAGCAGGTTTACAACGCAAAAACAACATTAGCAGACCCTACGTTGGAGCTAAGGTTAGTTACGGGAATTATTTCAAATGGGGATTTTTAAGTGCCAACATTGAAGCGGGCACTTTCTTCAACAACTCAAAATCTGAACAAACAGCCTATAGATTTCAGGCTAATTACTTTTCAAATTTGTTGTCCTTAGGCGACAAGTGGAAAATGCGTCAGTTTGTTAAACCAGAAATTACTATCGGAGCAAACAGGTTTGACTCACCGATTGACAGGCTTAGCTTAAATCAGGATCCTTACTTCAATGGAGCAGGCAAAAACTCGAACATAAGAAATGGGAATATTCAAGGGTTTGACAGTTATATGTACGGCACTCGAAAATACGTATTAAGCTTGCAGACTCAATTCTACTCTCCTTGGGTTTGGTGGGGCTTTCGAGTTAATCCATACATAAACATGACATTTGGAATGCTCACTGACGAGCAAAAGATATTTGAAAACAATAAACTATACTCCTCTTTTGGTGTGGGATGCATCATTCGAAATGATTATTTTGTATTCAATTCCTTCCAGTTATCATTGGCTTTTTATCCAAGAATGCCAGGCCAGGGATCGGGAATACTTAAAGCCAACGCTTTTGATAATGATGATTTTGGATTTCAGAACTTTCAGATTGGAAAGCCTCGGATCGTTATCTATGAATAAGGAGAATGAAACTATTTGTCTGTTTAAGAAATAGTCACCATCTATTTCACAAAATCTATATTCCTTATCAGGCCAGAAAACTTAGTCCGTTTAACTGGATTTTTTCGAAAGACTTCTCTGAAAACCTCTTCAGTGATTTCCTCCCAGTCTTTCTTTGTCATAGAAAGCAATTCTGGGTGTGGATTAAATAATGGCTCGTTATGTTTCTTACTGAATCGATTCCATGGGCATACATCTTGGCAGATGTCACACCCGAAAATCCAATCATCAAACTTTCCCTTTTCAGAAGTAGGAATTTCATTTTTCAATTCGATTGTGTAATATGAAATACATTTACTGCCATCCACTACCCTGTCTGTAACAATTGCTTCAGTAGGACAAGCATCTATACACGCTGTACAGCTTCCACAGTGATCAGTAACGGGGGCATCATAGTTGAGCTCAATATCGACAATCAATTCAGCAACAAAGTAAAAAGAACCCACGTGCTTTGTCAATAAAAGCGTGTGTTTACCAACCCAACCAAGTCCGCTTTTTGCAGCCCAAGCTTTGTCTAATACAGGTGCAGAATCAACAAAAGCACGTCCGTGTACTTCACCTATTTCGTTATTAATAAAATGCAGTAATTGTTTTAATTTATCTTTAATAACGAAGTGGTAATCGGTGCCATAAGCATACTTAGAGATTTTATATGTATCTGGCAGTTGAGTTTCCTTGGGGTAGTAATTTAATAGAACCGAAATAACACTTTTTGATCCAGGCACTAGTAATGTAGGATCTAATCGCTTATCGAAATGGTTCTCCAAATATGTCATTTCGCCCTGCATATTTTTTTTTAGATACTGTTCTAGACGCGGAGCTTCTTCTTCTAAAAATTGAGCTTTACTAATTCCACATGACAAAAACCCAAGACGTTTTGCCTCTTGTTTTATCAACTCTGAATATTTTTCTTTACTATCCATTCAGTTCAGATAATTTAGAAAAAACCTACTTAAGGGCATAGTTATGGTGTTAAAACAGACCGCCTTGGTTAGGTCCTTTGATTTTCCCCAAGTGTTTATAAGCCTCCTCTGTTACTTCCCGTCCACGGGGTGTGCGCATAATAAAACCTTGTTGGATCAAAAAAGGCTCATAGACCTCCTCAATAGTTTCTGGACTTTCAGAAACAGCAGTAGCAATGGTAGTGATACCTACTGGTCCACCTTTAAACTTATCGATAATTGTAGATAAGATTTTGTTATCCATTTCATCTAAACCGTAGGCATCAACATTAAGAGCATCAAGGCCAAATTTTGCGATTTTGATATCGATTTTACCGTCTCCTTTTATCTGTGCAAAATCGCGAATTCTACGTAGCAGTGCATTTGCAATCCGAGGTGTTCCTCTGCTTCGTCTTGCAATTTCTATAGCAGCTTCCATAGTAATCGGCACATTTAGGATTCCCGCACTTCTTTGAAGTATTGTCGTCAGTAGTTCGGTGGTGTAATACTGAAGTCTAGAAGTAATACCAAATCGAGCTCGCATTGGAGCGGTTAATAATCCTGAACGAGTTGTTGCACCAATAAGTGTAAACGGATTTAGGTTAATTTGAACAGACCGTGCATTAGGTCCAGATTCAATCATTATATCTATTTTATAGTCTTCCATAGCCGAGTATAGGTACTCTTCAACTATGGGGCTCAATCTGTGAATTTCATCAATAAAAAGGACGTCTCGTTCATCGAGGTTTGTCAATAAACCAGCTAAATCGCCAGGCTTGTCTAAAACAGGTCCAGAGGTGACTCTTATATTAACATTCAACTCATTTGCAAGAATATAGGCTAAAGTTGTTTTCCCTAGACCAGGAGGACCATGGAACAATGTATGGTCTAGAGCTTCACTTCTAAAATTGGCTGCTTTAACAAAAACACGAAGGTTTTCTAGGGCTTTATCCTGACCAGTAAAGTCCTCGAAGCTGAGAGGACGAAGAGTCTTTTCAATATCGAGTTCCTGCGGAGTAAGGTTTTCGCCAGTTGGATCTAAATGTTCGTTCATATAACAAAGATAGCAATACTAAGGAACACCTTTTAATTGAGTGAATTACTTTTTATTTATAAAAGTAATTTTTAGATATAAGAATGTATTTATGTGATAATTAAATAAAAAAGCCTCCTCTAAATGAGGAGGCTTTAAAGTTTATATAAAACTATTCCTTAGTGATCTAGTTCGTCCTCGTTCTCTTGCAGAGGAACGTTTTGTGGAACGAAATCTTGACCTGGAATAACATAATCTGATCCGTCTTTGTTCAACTTGCTATAATCGTATGCCCAACGATATACTTGAGGAATAGGACCATCCCAGTTACCATGGATTGGTTTAATTCCTGTTGTCCACTCAAGAGTAGTAGATTTCCATGGGTTTTGAGGTCCAATTTTACCGTAAAAAATTGAGTGTAGGAAGTTGTAGATAAATAATACTTGTGCAGCAATAGTAATTATAGCAAATACTGTCATAACCACGTTGATATCAGCTAAGTCATCAAAGTAAGGGAAGTTAGAGTTTGTATAATAGCGTCTTGGCAATCCAGCTAGACCCACAAAGTGCATTGGGAAGAAGATTCCATAAGCCCCTATTGCAGTAATCCAGAAGTGTATATAACCGATTTTTTTATTCATAAGTCGTCCTGAGAACATTTTTGGGAACCAGTGATAAATACCTGCCAAGAACCCATATGCTGCTGAAATACCCATTACAAGGTGGAAGTGAGCTACAACGAAATATGTATCGTGAACGTTAATATCTAGCGCGCTATCTCCTACTACTATTCCTGTAAGTCCTCCAGTAATAAAGGTAGAAACAAATCCAATAGACCAAAGCATTGCAACGTTCATTTGTAGGTTTCCACGCCATATTGTAGTAATCCAGTTAAATGCTTTAACCGCAGATGGAATTGCAATCAATAGCGTTGTAAAGGTAAACACTGAGCCAAGGAAAGGGTTCATTCCTGAAACGAACATGTGGTGTCCCCAAACAATTGTTGAAAGGAAAGCAATTGACAATAATGATGCAACCATTGCTCGATAACCGAAAATAGGTTTACGCGAGTTTGTTGCCATAATTTCTGAAACCAGTCCCATTGCTGGAAGAATAACGATGTAAACTTCAGGGTGACCAAGGAACCAGAAAAGGTGTTCAAAAAGAACAGGAGACCCACCTTGATGGTGAAGAACCTCTCCTGCAATATAAATATCTGAAAGGAAGAATGAAGTTCCAAAACTTCTATCCATAATCAACATAAGTGCTGCTGAAAACAAAACAGGGAAAGAAACTAATCCCACTATTGCTGTAACTAAGAAAGACCAAACTGTCAAAGGAAGACGCGTCATCGACATTCCTTTAGTTCTAAGGTTAAGTACAGTTACTATAAAGTTTAGAGATCCAAGCAATGATGAAGCAATAAAAATCGCAAGTGATATCAACCATAGAGTCATACCTGTTCCTGAGCCAGGAATAGATTGAGGTAACGCACTAAGTGGAGGATATACAGTCCATCCTGAAGAGGCAGGCCCTGCCTCAACAAATAATGAACAAAGCATTATTACACAAGAGATAAGGAATAACCAATAAGAAACCATATTAAGGAATCCAGAGGCCATATCTCGGGCTCCAATTTGCAACGGGATTAATAAGTTACTAAATGTCCCACTTAACCCAGCTGTCAAAACAAAGAATACCATGATGGTACCATGTAATGTAACTAAGGCTAGATACATATTAGGATCCATAACTCCATCTGCCCCCCATTTTCCGAGGAAAATCTCATAAATAGTGAATTTATGATCTGGCCAAGCCAATTGAAGTCTGAACAACAATGACATCATGATACCTATGACCCCCATAAAAAGACCCGTAATCATGTATTGCTTAGAGATCATTTTATGATCTTGGCTAAAGATATACTTAGTGATAAATGTCTCTTTATGATGGCCTAGTAAATGTTCCTGATTTTCATCAAAAGAATGAGCCTGTACTTGTGCTGACATATCTATATAGCTATATTATATTGTTCTATTAATTTTAAAGTTCTTCTGCCAAAGTAGGCTGTTCAGCCAACCATGCATTAAAGTCTTCCTCTGATTCGACTACGATTTTCATCTGCATGTTAAAGTGACTTACACCACAAATTTTGTTACAGATTATTAGGTAATCAAATTCATACGGCTCTAGAGGTTCTTCGCCTAAAGCAATTAGCTTTTCGCTTTCTCTTTCTCGTATATTGTTGATATTGCTTACTTTGTTGATGATATGGTCTGTTTGTCTCATCTCTTCTGTAGTGATAGTAGGCGTAAAAGCAAACTGAGTGATCATACCTGGAACACAGTTCATTTGTGCTCTGAAGTGAGGCATATAAGCCGAGTGTAATACATCTTGAGAACGGATTTTGAAGAGAACTCTTCTACCTACAGGTAAGTGTACTTCTCTAACAACTTTATCATCTTGAGCGTTTGGATCAGACATATCTACACCTAAGCCATTTTTCCCTTCTATCAATCGCACGTTGGCATCTCCTAGTGTGTTGTCATTTCCTGCATAACGAGCGCTCCATGAGAACTGTTGAGCATATAGTTCAATGATTAAAGGATCGTCATCTCTATCGACATTCATAATGTCTGTCCATGTAAACAAACCGTATATAATAAGTCCTGCAAGCGTAATTACTGGAATAATGGTCCATATAAACTCTAGTTTATCATTATCTGCGTAGAACTGAGCTTTTCTTTCTTTATTACCTCTATAGATAAATGCGAAGTAATGCAAAAGAGCTTGAGTTAGAATACCCGCAACAAACAGGATAATCATAGTAATAAGCATCAAATTGTCGATACGTTCACCGTGTTCTGATGCGGATTCAGGTAGAAGTGTTCCATACCAAAACCAGAATGACAATCCAGTTAGGACATAAATAAAGATTAGGAAAGCTATCATTAGATAACCTTGTGAATTGTTGTCCTTATCTGTGGCAATATCAGCGTAACCAACAGGTTTTGTTCGGGCCAGTTGGAAGATTCGGCTCATCTGCCAAACAGTGATGCCAAAAAGTAGGATTACGAGTATAACTAAAAATGCAGTCATCTTTTAATATCTTCTTTTAACTAATTGATTAAAAATGGTAGTTTTTACTTTCCTTAATGAATGGATCGTTTCCAGGATCAAGTGTTACTTTACTTAGACCAGTTCCTACTATATAGATAAACAAGCCAAGGAAGAAACATATACCTGCAATTTCTGGAATTCCGAAATCCCAATTTGCTCCAACTGTTGAAGGCATTACTAAAAGGAATACGTCTACGTAATGTCCAACTAAAACAACAACCCCAGTGATTACAATTAACCAAGGAATACGCTTATAGTCGCTATTCATCAGCATTAAGAATGGGAAAACAAAGTTAAGGATTAGCATTCCGAAAAACAACAGTTTATATTCTTGAATTCGGATTACGAAGTATGCTGCTTCCTCAGGAATATTAGCATACCATATCAACATAAACTGGCTAAACCATAGGTATGTCCAAAAAATGCTGAATGCGAAAATGTATTTAGCTAGGTCGTGTAAATGTTTGTTGCTTACAAATGGTAAAAGACCTTTGCTTCTCAAATATATTACTATTAAAGCTAAAGCTGTTATTGCAGAAACAAAAAGGTTTGCAAAAACATACCAAGGGAACATTGTACTATGCCAGTGTGGTGTCATAGTCATAAACCAGTCTATAGACATAAAGGCCTCAGTAACTATGAAAAATGCTAAGAAATAAACCGATGCTTTAAAGTTTTTTCTATAAGAGTCGTAGTTAGAAGCTCCTGATTGATTTAAAGAGTTTCTTCTAGCAACATAACGATACAAGTTCCATCCTAACAAGTATACCACTCCACGTATTGCGAAAAAAGTAAAGTTAAGGTACCCTTTTTTACCTTGTAGAATTGGATCACCAGCGACCAATTCATCATTTTGCCATGGATAGAAGTGTGTTCCAGCGAAAATAACAATTAAGAAAACAATTATAGATCCAGGTAATAAATAGGCTGTTATACCTTCCATAACTCTATATAGAGCAGGTGACCATCCAGCCGCAGCTGCATATTGTATAGCATAGAAAACCAAAACTCCCAGAGCAAGCATCATAAAGAAGAATCCAGCAACTAATGTAGCTGACCAAGGTCTTGCTTGCATTTGGTGCAATACATGTTCTTCATGCGAAGTTGTTCCGTGTGCTCCAGGACCATATTCTTTTGAAGTTTCCATTGCATTGTCAGAGTAACCCATTTGACCGCGAGCTGTATCTACAAAGTTTGTAGACTTCTCGTCTGAATGAGCAGAAGGACCATGAGCTTCTTGTTCAGCTAGAATCTGTCTAACTTGGTCTATATCTTTAGGTACATTCATGAACCCATAGACAATCCCTATTAATCCAACTACCACAAGAATAATGGAAAACAGTTTCAATTTGCTAGGTAGCGTGTACATATAATTAGTAGCCATTCTCTTTATTTCTTTATTTAGATTGTATTTCGCCTGTTGTATTGGCTCCAGTGCTTTCTGTATTGTTATTTTCAGTAAAATCTGACTTAGCTGCTTTTTTTGCTGTTTCCAAAACTCCAGGATTACCTTTTAAAGAAGCCTTTAGATCCATAACGTGCATTGCAATTTGCCAACGCTCTTTTGCACTTGTTTGTGAAGCGTATGACCCCATTGCATTTAGTCCATAAGTTTCTACATGATAGATACCACCAGGAACGATTGTACGTCCTTCGTCAGCAAAACTTGGTATTCCTAGGAACTTTTCTCGTTTAACAAGGATTCCTTGTCCATCTCCTTTATCACCATGACAAACTGCACAGTAAAGAGTATACAGATGTTTTCCTGTTGCAATATTTTCTTCTGTCACTTCAAAAGGATAGTCTACAACTTTTTTGGATTCTAACAAACCATCGTTACTATCTTCAAATTCGTATGGCTCAAAGCCTCTAGGGATAGTATTTTCAACAGGCAACATTGCTGATTGTTGATTTGGAAAGATATCATAAGCTCCGTATGATTCATAGCTTGATGATTCATACATATCTGGGAAAAACTGATAGTTCGGTCGCTCCTTATTAAAACACGAAACCAGACTTATCGAAGTGGCAAAAACCAGTACAATATTCAATAGAGTTTTCATAGTTTAGTGATCTTGTTCGTTTTTAATTATACTTATTTCCGAAGCACCTGTATCATGTAAGAACTGAGTAAGTTTTTCAATGTCGTGGTTTTCTACATCAACCTCCATTAGAAACTTATCATCTGTAGTTCTTATATCTGGGTTTTCAGCTTTTTTAAATGGCCATAATTTACTTCTTAAATAGAAAGTAATTACCATTAAGTGTCCTGCAAAAAACACTGTCATTTCAAACATAATTGGTATGAAGGCAGGCATATTTTCAGAGAAAGAAAAACTAGGTTTCCCTCCAATATTTTGAGGCCAATCAACAATCATCATATAATTCATCATCCAAACAGCTAATGAGAATCCTACCAATCCATATAGGAAAGAGGTAATAGCCAATCTAGTTGGTGCTAATCCTACTGCTTCATCCAGTCCATGTACAGGAAATGGTGTGTAAATTTCGGATATATGATAGTCTTCAGCGCGTGTTTGCTTTACCGCTTGCAACAGAATGTCGTCATCCGTATAAATTGCATGTATCTTATTTGCTGCCATATCTATTTTTCGTTTTTAAGATTTAGCGCCTGACCTGCCCAATCATCTCTAATTGGATTTCCAGGGAATTCACTAATTATCTCTTTCAAAAGTTTAAACTCAAGATCTGTCATTTTACTAACTTGATCAAATGTAAATATACCAAGCTCGTTTAGTTTCTGCTCAGAAACAGGTCCAACCCCATTAATTTGCTTAAGATCGTCTTGAGTTTGTGTGTCGGGATTGAAAGTACCCACAACACTTAACAATTGATTTATTTTACTTTCACGTTGATCCGCACTTACTACAGTTGTTTTAACAGGAGCTTTCACAGACTTGTCAACAAATATAGCGTGACTATGGTCATCACCGTGATCAGCACGTAATTTTTTAAATCCTTCACCTGAAGTTTTCAAGATAGCTTTTACTTCCGCTTGAGAGATAACAGGGAAAGTACGAGCGTATAATAAGAACAACACAAAGAAGAATCCGATTGTTCCAACAAATGTTCCTATATCTACGAATGTTGGTTGGAACATTGCCCATGATGACGGCAATCTATCTTTACTTAAGTCGATTACAATAATATCGAATCTTTCAAACCACATTCCAATGTTAATAATCAAGGCAACAATAAAAGTCCAAACGATATTTCTTCTCCACTTTTTAACCCAAAGTGTAAGTGGCACAACCATATTACAGATAATTAGTGCCCAGAAAGCCCACCAGTATGGTCCTGTTGCAGCTCCAAAAGAAAGGTAAACGTAATTTTCGTATGGAACTCCTGAATACCATCCTAAGAAGTATTCAATAATATATGCAACACCTACGATTCCACCTGTCAATAATATAACCTTGTTCATATATTCAATATGAAGGACAGTGATATAGCTTTCTAGGTGTAATACTTTACGCATAATAATTAGAAGCGTTTGCACCATTGCAAACCCAGAGAAGATAGCACCTGCCACGAAATAAGGTGGATAAATAGTACTATGCCATCCTGGAACTACCGAAGTAGCGAAGTCAAAAGATACAATAGTGTGTACAGAAAGTACAAGTGGAGTTGCTAAACCAGCAAGAACAAGAGATACTTCTTCAAAACGCTGCCAATCTTTCACACGTCCACTCCATCCAAAGCTAAGGATGCCATATATTTTCTTTTGAAACGGATTGGTTGTTCTATCTCGAATCATCGCAAAGTCAGGTAACAATCCTGTCCACCAGAACACCAATGAAATAGATAGATATGTAGAAATCGCGAATACGTCCCAAAGAAGTGGTGAGTTAAAGTTAATCCACAGGGAACCAAATTGGTTTGGAAGTGGCAATACCCAATACGCCAACCAAGGACGCCCCATGTGAATAAGCGGGAATAATCCTGCCTGAACTACAGCGAAGATGGTCATCGCTTCTGCAGAACGGTTAACAGCCATTCTCCATTTTTGGCGGAATAGTAAAAGCACAGCAGAAATCAATGTTCCTGCGTGTCCAATTCCAACCCACCAAACGAAGTTAGTAATATCCCAAGCCCATCCAATGGTCTTGTTCAACCCCCAGACTCCAATTCCTGTAGAAATGGTGTAAATTATACATCCCACTCCCCATAAAAATGCAATTAGGGAAATAGTAAAAACAATCCACCAAGATTTATTGGCCTTTCCTAGAACAGGGGCAGAAATATCGACGCTAATGTCATGATAGGACTTCTCTCCCAGAACCAAAGGCTCTCTTATCGGTGCTTCGTAGTGTGACGACATATTTATTTCTTAAATAATTGATTCGTGATTTGGTTTATTAGTCTTCAGAGGCATTTCTAACCAACATTTGGTACATAACGTTGGGTCTTGTACCTACATCTTCTAGAAGTCGGTACATACGATTGCCATTTTTCAACTTTAGGATCTCAGATTCTTCGTCGTTTACGTCTCCAAAAACAATCGCTCCTGTATCACATGCGTTAGAACAAGCAGTCTGGAATTCACCATCCTTAATTGCTCTTCCCTCACGTTTAGCATCTAGGATCGTTTTCTGAGTCATTTGGATACACATAGAACATTTTTCCATAACCCCTCTAGTTCGCACAACCACATCAGGGTTAAGCACCATTCTACCAAGGTCATTGTTCATGTTGTAATCAAACTCATCGTTTTCAGTATATGTAAACCAGTTAAATCTACGAACTTTATATGGACAGTTGTTTGCGCAATAACGTGTTCCAACACAACGGTTATAAGCCATTTGGTTTTGTCCTTGACGTCCGTGTGAAGTTGCAGCAACAGGGCAAACAGTCTCACATGGAGCATGGTTACAGTGTTGACACATCACAGGCTGAAATGCAACTTGTGGATTTTCATCTGCAGGAACTTCAACAGTCTTATACGTGTCAAAAGCAGGTAGATTATTAAGTTTATCAATCTCCTCTTGGAAAGATTCACCAGCAGAATAGTATCTATCGATTCTCAACCAGTGCATGTCACGGAACTTTCTAACTTCATCTTTTCCAACAACAGGTATGTTATTTTCGGCATTACATGCTATTACACACGCACCACATCCCGTACAAGCGTTTAGATCGATTGACAAGTTAAAGTGGTGACCTATAGAAGTATCAAATGGACTCCATAAGTCTGTTTCATGACCTCTAATATCAACAGCTACGTGATCGTAATCAGCTCTAGGAGCGTCGTTATAGAAGCTCTTATCCTTCGTATTAAATATCTCTAAAGTAGTATCTTTTATAATATCATCGCTTCGCCCAGCCATAGTGCTTTGCAGCTGAACACAAGCAAATTTATGTGTTCCGGAAGCTTTTTCTAAGGTGACATTTTGGAATACTGAAAAATTCTGATATAACGGATATGCATTTACACCTGTTTGCATTTCAGATTGTATTGCATCTGTTTTACCATAACCCAAAGCTAAACCAACAGATCCCTTTGCCTGTCCTGGCTGTATAATTACAGGAACATTCTCTATTGTAACACCTCCAACATTTACATTTACATAGCTACCATCTAAAGCACCGTTAGAAACAAACTTATTTACAAGCCCTAATTCTTTAGCGTCTGGAGCAGATACAGTAATGTAATTATCCCATGAAGCTCGAGTAATTGGGTCAGGGAATTCTTGCAGCCAAGGGTTGTTTGCCTGCTGTCCATCACCCATTCCAATTTTAGTATATAAAGTAAGCTCTAAACCACTTGTATTTTCGATTATCGAAGCCATAGCCCCATTAGAACTACTGTTTTCTAACACACCTGAACCTTCAGCCGAATTAGAAGCTTGCATCATTGAGAATTCAGCATCACTATCAGCAAATCCATCGTGTAAAGCTTGATTCCAAGTCTTACCGCTTAAAATAGACGAAGACCAGGTTTCTTTTATATAATCGTAGTATGTTTTGGTAGATTCTGTCCAACGTAACAGGCAGTCTTGAAACTGTCTCGTGTTGTACAGCGGTCTAATAGTAGGTTGAGTTAGGCTGAATGTTCCTTTTTTAATTTGGACATCGCCCCACGCCTCAAGATAGTGCGGAGTTGCAGCCACCATTTGAGCTAAAGAAGCTGTAGCATCCTTTTTCATTGAGAATGCTAGACTAAGCTCTAAGTTTTTATAAGCATCTGCAAATTCTTTTCCGTTAGGTAGAGAATATACAGGATCAACACCTACAGTAATTAACCCTTTGACACTTCCAGAGATAACACCGTTAACAACAGCTAAAACTTCAGAATTTCTTCCTTGTTTAATTAAACGAGGCTTACCCGAATCTAAAGCTATACTATTAGCATTAAAGCTTAAGGCTAATGTTTGTGCTTCGACAGTTGGTATACCCGTCACTAACAATGCTTTGCTTCCAGCCTTTTGTAATTGAGCTTTTGCTTTATTTACAGCGTCGGCCATTTTCTCAGGCAATCCAGAAGTACTTCCACCTGTTAACGCTTTTAATATCTGTATTTGTTGTTTTGGTGTAGCAGGAACGCGCTTATCAGCTTTTGCTCCCGTAGTAGTCATATTAGCCTCAAACTGAATATGTCTAGAAATTTTTCCATTTTTAGGAACTCTCCCTTTAGCATAGCTTCGGCCATATCCACCCCCTTGCCAATCGCCTAGAAAATCTGCACCTACAGAAACAATAACTTCAGCTTTTGAGAAGTCGTAGTCTGGAAGGGCGCGGACACCAAATTTATTTTCGTAAGCATCTAAAGTTTCAGAACTTGACACTGTGTCATACACAACATGTCTAACGTTTGGATACTTAGCAGTAAATTCAGAAATCAACTTAGACGTTGAAGGACTAGCGAAAGTTTGCGTTAGAAGAACAACATCCTTTCCAGCCATCGCGGTAAGCTTTTGAGCAATAGCCGCATCTAATTCGGCCCAGCTCACGTCAGCACCATCTACCATTGGTCCAGCCAATCTATGTTTATCATATAATGACAAAACAGAAGCCTGAACTCTTGCATTAACCCCTCCTCCGTTATCAACTAAATCATTTCGTTCAATTTTAATAGGACGACCTTCTCTAGTTTTCACCAATACATTAGCGAAGTCAAAACCATCAGCTATTGTAGAAGCGTAATAACTTGCAACACCAGGCACAATCTCTTCGGGTTGCACCACATAAGGAATGGATTTAACGACAGGGCCATCACAAGCTGCTAAAGTTGCAGCAGCTGTAGTAAACCCAACATACTTTAAGAAATCACGACGTGTAGTGGAAGAAGACTCCATTGTCTCTCTATCCCCTAAAAATTCGTCCGTCGGAATTTCTGTTACAAACTCATTCTGCTGGAGCGCCTTAACAATTTCGCTGTCCTGGTTAAGCTCTTCAACACTTTTCCAGTATTTCTTGTTTGATGCCATATTATTTATTTACGATTTTAGATGCACGGCTTGAACCTTCTTTGTTTCTGAGTATTTAATCACAGTACTCAGCTCATCATATCATTCGTTAACCGTATATCGTAATTTTAGTTTTTCTTATTATTAATAGTTTCAAAACAGCAGGTAATTCTACTACATTTATCACCTACAATTTTAATAGTGACATTTACCACATTCCAATCCACCCATTTCGGCGATGGTCAACTTCTCGACTCCATATTTCTTAGAGAGCTCTTCGTGAATTTTAGCATAGTATTCATTATTAGCCAAGTCCACGTTTGTATCCTTATGACATGTAATACACCACCCCATAGTTAGTGGCGCAAACTGCTCCATAACCTCCATAGATTCAACTTCACCATGACAAGTTTGACATGCAATTCCCGCAACGGCTACGTGCTGAGAGTGATTAAAGTATGCAAAATCTGGTAAGTTATGAATACGAACCCATTTCACAGGCTTCTCTTCTCCCGTGTAGGCTTGTTCTTCAGGATCCCATCCAACTGCATCATATAGCTTCGCAATTTCACCATCGTAAAACTCTTTCGAATATTCTTCTGTAGCTGTTTCTTCAGCAACTTCTGAAATGTTTTTATGACAATTCATACACACATTCAAAGAAGGAATACCTGCCATTTGACTTTTTCTAGCTGAACTATGACAGAAATTACAGTCAATTCCATTGTCACCAGCATGAATTTTGTGAGAGTAATGAATAGGTTGAACGGGTTGATAGCCTTGATCCACCCCAACTTGCATAAGGAATCCGAAAGCGAAATAACTTCCACCTAAAAGCAACACAATAGAAGTCACTATCACCAAAAATTGATTTTGAACAAATGCTTTCCAGAGTGGAGTGCGCTTTTCTTTTCCTTCTGGATATAACGGAACACCTTTTGCTTCTGCAATTCTCTTTAATGTTGAAAACACCAAGAAAAGCATTACAGCTAAAAGTAAAAAGATAAGTGCTAGAGCACCAAGAACAATTTCATTTGATATACCACCATCTGAAGATGATGCGCTCGATGCAGCGGCAGTTGCAGCTACTTTTGGCTCAGGCTTCGGCTGATCGGTATAAGCCAAGATATTATCCATATCCGTTTTGGAAAGACCAGGAAACGGAGTCATCACCATTTTATTGTTTTCTTCAAAAAGCTTAATAGCAAGAGCGTCTCCTGAAGCTATTAATCCTTGGCTATTTTGAATCCATTTATAAAGCCACTCACGTTCGAACTTATCTCCAACTCCTCTTAGAGCAGGACCGATAGATTTTGAATCCATCTTATGACAAGCAGCACAGTTTGCTTTAAACAATGACTCACCTGCAGCTATATCAGCACCTGAATCAACTGGAGCAGCCTCTTCAGCTGCCGCTTCCTCACCAGAATCATCTTGTGAATATATGGTAGTTGAAAAAGTTAGTAGAAACACTAACAATAAAAACGGCAATTTTGAGCGTAGAGATAAAAAATTTACCTTTTTCATACTATGGGTTAAAAGTTTTGGTCGATATTTTGGCACACTATTGGCAAGTTAAGTCTTTTCAGGTTCACTCTCCAATCTGCCATAATTTAAAGGGCAAAAATACACTATAAAGTGGATTTTGAAAATGCAAACAAAGTGTTAACCTTTAATTTATACTTGTTCTAAATAGTATTTTTGTCTTTCGCGAAGATATTAAATTTTACATTTGTAAAAAGAAATTCTACTTATGAGACCACAAACCATTTCCAAACTTTTTATTTTCAGTGTTTTATTGTTGTCTTTTTCAATCAAAAGCTTTTCTCAAAACGCTACTTTGGTTGTAAATGAAGACCCAAAAGTCTCTGAATTACTAAAACTTCAGAAGGATTTAGAGAAAGAAAATAAACTATCTTTCGTATATACAATACAATTATATTACGGGGAGCTCAATAAAGCCAACGAAATTATTAAGAAATATAAAGCTTCATATGACAATTGGCCTGCTTCAATCGAATATGAAACGCCAAACTGGAAAGTGTGGGCTGGCAGTTTCACCTCTCGACTTGAAGCTGAAAGAGCGCTTAAAGAAATCCAAAATGACTTTTCCTCTGCTTTCATTTTGAAACCAGAACGCAGAAAATAGAGAATGTAACACATATTATATACAAAGTCCCTTTAACGAGGGGCTTTACTTTTTTTTCATAGGATTGAGTCCATATAATTTTAAAAAAGTGATGCTATAGTCACTAAATCCTCTCCCTCTTAAAACTTGTCTGTGATTGCAAAAAACACGCATAACGAACTCTAAAACCACATCTAATTGCAGGAACTTCAATACCCACACAAAAACTATCTTTAAGAACATGAATGCTATTGAAGCTTGTTGCGACTGACTAAAACATAAGACTGCTAATAGACTTGAGGCACTAGACCGTTTTTTTTAACATTTTGACAAACGAGTTAATTTGATTAAGCATTCTTTCTAGCTTTTCATACGCAGTAATCAATGTAACATTAAGCTACCCCCTTAATAAAAATGTTTGAAATTCTTGTTCCCTCATTTTATTGGGGTTTTTTAATACTTTAATCGGACAACAATGATTTAAAGTAAAAAACTAAAAACCCATTTGAAAGAATGTTATTATCGAAAAAAACATCAGATGCATAGAAGCAAAAACGACCTGAGAAATGAACCTCAGGTCGTTTAAAATAAATATTTGAAAAGAAATTATTTCAATTTCTGTTTAACTGCAACTTCTTGGAAAGCCTCAACAATGTCTCCTATATGCAGGTCGTTGTAATTTTTAATTTGCAAACCACAGTCATATCCTTTAGCCACCTCTCTAACGTCATCTTTGAATCGTTTTAGTGAAGCAAGCTCACCTGTGTAAATAACAACTCCTTCTCTGATGAGCCTAATTCTTGAGTTTCTAAATATTTTTCCATTAGTAACCATACATCCTGCAATGGTTCCAACCTTAGATATTTTGAAGGTTTCTCTAACTTCAGCAGTTCCTGTAATCTCCTCTTTCATTACTGGTGAAAGCATTCCTTCCATCGCATCTTTCAAGTCGTTGATAGCGTCGTAAATGATAGAGTAATTTCTAATATCGATTTCTTCTTTATCTGCTAGCTGTCTTGCGTTACCCATTGGGCGAACGTTAAACCCTATAATAATTGCATCTGAAGCAGAAGCTAACAATACGTCATTTTCAGTAATTGGACCTACTGCTTTATGAATGATATTTACTTGAATTTCTTCAGTTGACAGGTTTTGGAATGAATCGGTCAATGCTTCTACAGATCCATCTACGTCTCCTTTTAGGATTATATTCAATTCCTTGAAGTCTCCTAATGCAATACGTCTTCCAATTTCATCAAGAGTAATATGACGTTGAGTTCTTACTGACTGCTCTCTTTGTAGCTGCGTACGTTTTACAGCAATTGCTTTCGCCTCTCTTTCGTCCTCAAACACGTTAAACTTATCACCTGCTTGAGGCGCTCCATCTAACCCAAGAATTGAAACCGGTGTAGATGGTCCAGCTTTTTGAATGCTTTTTCCTCTTTCATCGTGCATAGCTCTAATTTTCCCACTATGCTGTCCTGCAAGAACGTAGTCTCCAATTTTAAGAGTACCTCCTTGAACCAAGATAGTAGACACATATCCACGACCTTTATCTAAGAATGCTTCTACAACAGTACCGTTGGCAAGTCTATTTGGATTTGCTTTAAGTTCTAACAATTCAGCTTCAAGCAAAACTTTTTCTAATAATTCTTTTACACCTGTTCCTTGTTTTGCAGAAATATCTTGCGATTGAATTTTCCCTCCCCAGTCTTCTACTAGAAGGTTCATATTTGCAAGGCCTTCCTTGATTTTATCAGGATTAGCCGTTGGTTTATCTATTTTATTAATTGCGAAAACAATTGGAACACCAGCTGCTTGTGCGTGACTTACAGCTTCTTTTGTTTGAGGCATAATGTCGTCATCTGCTGCAACTACAATAATAGCAAGGTCTGTTACTTGAGCTCCACGTGCACGCATAGCTGTAAATGCTTCGTGACCTGGAGTGTCTAGGAATGCTATTTTTTGGCCATTTTCCAAAGTAACTCCATATGCACCAATGTGCTGAGTAATTCCTCCAGACTCACCAGCAATCACGTTTTCTTTACGGATATAGTCCAGCAATGAAGTTTTTCCGTGATCTACGTGTCCCATAACGGTAATTATAGGAGCTCTTGGTTCTAAATCTTCTGGTGCATCTTGTTGCTCCAAAGACTCTTCAATTTCTGCAGTAATAAATTCAACTTCAAAACCGAACTCTTCAGCAACAATACTTAGCGTTTCAGCGTCTAGACGTTGGTTCATTGTAACCATCATTCCCAACGACATACAGGCAGAGATAATATCCGTAACTGGGACGTCCATCATCGTAGCCATTTCACTTGCGGTAACAAACTCAGTTACTTGCAATAGCTTGCTTGCTGCTTCTTGTTGTGCTTGTTCGTCCTCCGTTTTTTGACGGTGGAAATCTCTTTTCTCTCTTCTATATCTTGCACCTTTTCCTCTAGATGACTTACCTTGAAGTTTTTCTAAGGTGGCGCGTACTTGTCTTTGTACTTCTTCTTCGCTCGGCTCCTCTTTAGGTGCTTGGCTTGGTTTTTTACCACGTCCGCGTGTATCTCTTGCTCCACCTCCAGATGTAGATGGCTTTGCAGTATCTTTACTTATACGGCGTCTTCTACCTCTTCGATCTTTTTTATCGTCAGACTTTGCTTCTTTCTTCTTTTCAGGTTTTTTAAACTGAGTAAGATCAATAGTTTGACCGGTAAAACTTGGTCCTTCTAATTTTCTGTATTTAGTAGTTACAGTATCTGATTCATTTGGCGCTTCTTCAGAAGTTTTTTCCTCTTTCTTTTTAGCTGTAGATGCAGGAGTTTCTTTTACAGTTTCTGATTCTTTAGCTTTTTCTGGTTTTTTAGCTTCGACAGGGGCTTTTTCGGTCTTGATTTGCACTTTCTCAGCCTCGGTTTTGGCAGGTTTTTCTTCTTTAACAGCTTCTTTCTTCTCCTGGACTGGCTTGACCTCAGTCTCGACAGCAGGTTGTTTTGGTTTTTCGACCTTCACTTCTTCTGTTGTCTTTTCTACCTTTTCCTCTTTTATTTCCTCTGGAGGGGCAGCTTTTGATTTAGGAGCATCAAGATCAATTTTACCAACCTTTTTGGGTCCTTGAAGTTTTGCTTCACCTTTAATTACTCGAGAAGCTTCTTCTCTCCTTTGTTTTTCCTCGAGCTCACGCTCTCTTTCAAGACGTAGTTCTTCCTTCTCCTTACGCTTCTCCTCTCCTACTTCTTTGGACTCAATCTTTTTACTTTTGTCGGTTTCAAACTCTTCAAAAAGAACTTCGTATTCTTTACCCGTTATTTTAGTATTGGGACTAGCGTCCACCTCGAACCCTTTGGAACCTAAAAATTCCACTGCTCGATCCAACGAGATGTTAAACTCACGTAGTACCTGACTCAGCCTTTTTGTTTTTACTTCAGCCATAAATGCTTTCTCCTGTTTTGACTTTTTAAGAATTTTGTATAAAAGTAATTAAACTTTTAACTACTCCTCAAATTCTTCTTTTAATATATTTATCACATAGCGAATAGTTTCTTCCTCCAAATCGGTTCGTTTCACTAAATCGTTAATGTCATACTCTAACACACTCTTGGCGGTGTCAAGCCCAATTTTATGGAACTCTTGGATAATCCAACCTTCAATTTCATCTGAAAACTCGGTAAGTTCCACGTCTTCTTCGGCTCCTTCACGAAGCACGTCTATTTCATACCCTGTTAATTGACCAGCTAGACGTATGTTATGTCCGCCTCGACCAATTGCTTTACTCACTTCTTCAGGTCGAAGAACCACTTCAGCATGCTTAGTTTCTTCATTAATTTTAATAGAAGTTACTTTTGCAGGGCTTAAAGCACGAGTAATATACAGATTTATATTATTAGTATAATTGATTACGTCTATATTTTCGTTACCCAATTCTCTAACGATTCCATGAATACGTGATCCTTTCATACCAACGCAAGCTCCAACTGGGTCTATTCTATCGTCGTATGAATCTACTGCTACTTTGGCTTTTTCTCCAGGGATACGAACTACTTTTTTAACAGTAATCAATCCATCAAAAACTTCTGGGATTTCTTGTTCGAAAAGTTTTTCCAAAAATAATGGATGTGCTCTAGACATTATGATTGTAGGCTTATTTCCTTTAAGCTCTACACTTTCAATAATTCCTCGAACGTTATCTCCTTTTCGGAAAAAATCGGATGGGATTTGTCTTTCTTTTGGCAAGATAATTTCATTACCGTCATCATCAAGTAAGATAATAGCTCGGTGACGGATGTGATGAACCTCAGCAGTATATATATCGCCTTCTAATTCTTTAAAGTGCTTGTAAATATTGGTATTATCGTGTTCATGGATTTTTGCAATTAGGTTTTGTCTAAGAGCAAGAATTGATCTTCTTCCTAAGTCAATCAACTTAACCTCTTCGGAAACGTCTTCTCCTATTTCAAAGTCAGGCTCGATTTTACGTGCTGCGCTTAATGAAATTTCTTCGTTTGGATCTTCTACCTCACCATCGGCAACCACCACGCGGTTTCTCCATATTTCCAAATCACCTTTATCGGGGTTGATAATTATATCAAAGTTATCGTCGCTCCCAAATTTTCTTTTGAGGGCGTTACGAAACACCTCTTCAAGTATCGCCATGAGCGTTACTCTATCTATTAATTTATCATCTTTAAATTCCGAAAAAGAATCGATTAGTGCTAAGTTTTCCATATCAATTCAATTAAAATGTTATCATCACTTTTGCTTCCATAATATCTGTATACGGGATTGTGGCTTCTTTTTTAACCGTTACTTTCCCTTTTCCAACAGGCTTAGGTTCTCTTGCAGACCATGCTAATGTGCACTCTTCATCGGTTGCATCAAGAACTTTACCTTCTATTTTCTTACCGTCTTTTGTTTTCACCGATAGTTTTCTACCGATATTCTTTTTATACTGTCGAGGAAAAGAAAGCGGTTCGGAAAGCCCGAACGACATAACTTCTAAGGAGAAATCCCATTCCTCTCTGTCTAAATTGTGTTCAATTTCTCGGCTAACGGAAATACAGTCTTCAACTGTAACTCCGGTGTCGCCGTCAAGAATAACTCTTATTTGGTTGTCTGCAGTAATATTAAGATCAATCAAAAAGAGAGATTTATTTTTTTCTAGCGCGTTATCTAGAAGTTGTTCAACTTTTTCACGCATTTTTTTATTGCTATAAAAAGAGGGGACTTTTAGTCCCCTCAGATAATTTTCGTATCAAATTCTCTGCAAATATACTATAAATTTTTAAAACTATAAAAATCAAGTAGAAAGGATTTCTTTATATATTTTACTATCTTGTAACATTCATATTAAAACCACTATCCCTATGAAGCGATTATTAGTTCCTACAGACTTTTCCGAACAAGCAGAAAACGCCCTTAAAGTAGCTGTTGAAATTGCAAAAAAGCGAAATAGTGAAATTTACTTGCTTCACTCTATTGAGCTCCCTGTACACTTAGCCACTGGAGGTAGTTCAGGCGGACTCCCTGAATCTTTATTTTACATGAAGCTGGCAGAAAAAAGATTTAATGACTTTAGAGAAATGCCCTTTTTAGAAGGCGTTAACCTTCATGAGATTGTTGGGAGAAGTGAAATATTTGAAGACATTAATAAAACCTGTGAAAAGCATAAAATCGACCTGATTGTCATGGGATCCACTGGTGCAAGTGGGTTTAAAGAGATGTTTGTTGGTAGTAATACCGAGAAAGTAGTACGCACTTCGAACACGCCTGTTTTAGTAATTAAAAACAATCATCCAGATTTCAACATTAGTGATTTTGTGTTTGCTACAGATTTTTCAGAAAAATTTGAAAATGCTTTTAAAAGAGCCAAAGTATTTGCAGAAGATATCGGGGCTAAAATTCATTTACTCTATGTAAACACTCCTGCTAATTTTAAAACTTCGGCAGATATTCACTCTATGATGGAAAACTTCATCAGCGGAATGGACCTTAAAAACTACACGCTGAATGTTTATAACGATACTTCTGTAGAAAAAGGGATTCTAAATTTCTCAAACTTTATTAATGCTGAGCTAATTGGAATGGCCACTCACGGACGCAAGGGTATTTCACACTTTCTAAATGGAAGTATTAGTGAAGACATGGTAAACCGAATAGACATGCCCATCATTACATTTAGAATGTAGGGCATTTTAAACCTTCTCAACTAAGTTCGTCTATCGATTAAATCAATAGGCTTTCTACTCATGGGCGGAAAGCGAAGGCTGTTAATCTCATCGGCGGAAGCAAATTCAATTTTAGGCGCTACTCGGAGTTTGGCTCTAAAATGATCCTTAATTAAAAGCTGAAGTTCTTCGGTTGGATTTTCAGAAGCTATTTTAATTGTTATTTCATCTGTGCGCAATTCATTGTGATAGATTTCAATTACATAAGAATCTACGTCGTTGAAATCGTTCAATATATTGAACATGGCTGGCGGATAAATAGTAGTTCCCTTATATTTTATCATCTGTTTTTTTCGACCAACAACTGGGCCTAAACGGGTAGTACTTCTTCCACAACTACATGGCTGGGTGTAGGATTGCACCATATCTCCTGTTTTAAAACGCAGTAAAGGCATGGCTTCCACTCCGAGTGTCGTTATGGTTAATTCGCCCACTTCACCTTCAGCGACAGGAAGATTGTTTTCATCAAGAACTTCAATAATAATGAGCTCTGGATGATGATGCCCACCTTGGTGAGATTCACATTCATTGAATGCTGTGCTCATTTCAGTGGAAGCATAAGTTGAGTACAATTCTATATCCCAATCTTTTCTAATTTTTTCAGCTAAGATATTATGCGAGAAATCCTGCTCACGAATTGGCTCACCAATGCAAATAGCAGCTTTTATACTCGTGTTTTTTAAATCGACATTGCGCTGTTTGGCATATTCAATGAGCTTTAACAGAAAAGACGGGACTGTAATGAGATATGTGGGTTTAAATTTTAAAATAGAATCCCATTGAAGTTCTGGAATACCCGATCCTACTCGAACAATTCCCGCACCTAATTTTCGCGCACCAAGAAAGTATGCCAAACCAGCCATAAACCTTCTGTCCATCGTAGTCATAAGCTGAAGAACATCTTCTTTTCCTACGCCACAACATGCAAAAGAAATAGCTTCATTGTAAGCTAATCTATTTAAATCATTATCTGTTAATGCAAATGTCACCGGATCACCTAAAGTCCCGGAAGTGGTTACATAGTCGATAATTTCAGACCTTGGAACACAAATAAAATCATCGTTAAACTTTTGTAATTGATCCTTAGTTGTAACAGGGATTTCACGAAGGTCTTCAAGAGTGTTTATCTCTGAAATTTGAATTTTATTTTCATCGAAAAAGCGTTTGTAATACGGTGAATTCTCCTTTAAATATTGGAGTGTTTCTTTAAGTTTGGTTTCCTGAAAAGTCTTTATTTCGTCTCGGGAGGCTTTTTCTATTGCTGGAATCATATCAAGTTTTTTCTTTGCATAAAAAGACTTTGTGTGTATTTAGCCACAAAGCCATAGAGGCTACAGATTTGTTACTTTAGTTTTTGAAGGTACTTTTCAATTCGTTCTCTATCTGGGACAGTTGTAATTTCTTTGGTCAATGCTTTTCTAAGGTAGAGCTTCGCAGCCGCATCATATTTTTTTTCAAAGTAATACTTTCCTGTTAAATAATAGGCTTTCCAATACTCTGGATTTTTCTGTCGCAATGCCGAAAGAGTTTTGGGAGAAATAGATTCTTTGTTTAAAATAGCCTCCTCTACTTCACGCTCCAAAATTCGATAATCTTCATAATCTTTATACTCTTTTGTGTAAATAAATGGATCCGACGGAATATTTATCTCTGAATTTGAGAGGCTAACGCTTGATGGATTGTTTTTTCTATTCTGAAATATTTCATCGAGATTATAGGTTACAAATTCACCTAACTGATAGGGATTTGAAGACACCCAAACTTGTTTGCTTTCTGGTTTAAACACAATTCCATGATGAGCGAGCAACTGATTGAGGGCTTTTTCATTTCCATAACCTATCTCTTTATTGTTTAATCCTTTTTTATTGCGAAGAACAGACACAGCGTCATTTACATCGAGTTTATCTTCGGCAGAAATTAGTTCCTGCATTCGCTCAAAACGATACATTGAATGGCTTTCAGCAATCCATTCTAAATTTCGGCTATCATCTTTATAAGCATCGCTTTGAAAGTGGTTTGAACAAATAAGTTTATTTGTGTTTTCAACTTCATAGACACCAAAATTATCTGGAGATACTTCTATTAGCGATGCCTTTCGTTCTTTTGCACTGCCTACAAAAATAGCTTCTGAAACGAACACTTCTCTTTTCTTTGCTATTGCAACAGCTTCATCAATGGTAGATGCATATTGTAAAATCTCTCTTACTACAATTGAAATAGGTGTTTTAGCAACCAAGGGAGTCTTCGATTTTCCAGCATTGATGGTTACTGTGAGCCCTTGGTCATTCATTCCTGAAACAACTCCAAGCATTCCTCCCCAAGTTACCGACATAAATTTATGTCCTTGTTCGGGGTTTACAAATGCGATTATTTTCTCTTTAGCAAATTCATCGCCTGCATAAAAGTCAAAATTTCGACCTATTAGCATTTCTCCATCAACTGTTTTATCATCCCAAACAGC
>Ga0209075_1000721_pt1 | contig 31945 bp, 30 predicted proteins | sample Stecom2011_FD_187523 | JGI IMG/M metagenome (GOLD analysis project Ga0209075, IMG submission 187523) | Agricultural soil microbial communities from Utah to study Nitrogen management - Steer compost 2011 (SPAdes) (version 2) | ecosystem: Environmental > Terrestrial > Soil > Agricultural land...
TCACCCCCGCATGTGCGGGGACCACGGGAGCTATGTCCACAGTTGGGCTGAAGGTACGGGATCACCCCCGCATGTGCGGGGACCACGTATATCGTGTTGTTGTGCGCACCGTAATCATGGGATCACCCCCGCATGTGCGGGGACCACGATACATACGATATTCGTCGCTCCACACTCTTGGGATCACCCCCGCATGTGCGGGGACCACACTTATCAATCCCTTTAGAATAGCTACTTTGACTTTTTTGAATCCCGGATTTCAATGAGTTTATGATACAGAGCCATAGTTGCTCTTGCATCTTCTAGACTTCTATGTGGGTTTTCATAGGATAATTTGAAATGTTTCATTAACGCCTCTAACCTATAGCTTTTTAAACCTCGAATTGTTTTTCTTGCTAGTGATAAAGTATCAATTCCTTGATTTGTGATATCTAAAACACCTGTTTCTTCTATTGCTTCTCGCAAGAAGCGCACATCAAATGCGAGGTTATGAGATATAAGAGTGTAGTCTCCAATAAACTCTCTAAACTCACTGATAACATCTACTAATGGTGAGCCTTTTTCTTTCAAAATGCTTTTACTTATTCCTGTTAATTTAATTACTTCAGAAGGGATATTGCTATCGATGTTTATCATTTTATTAAACTCCCTTATTACTTCTCTATCTTTTACTAGTATAGCAGCAATTTCTATTATTTCGTCTTTTCCTGAGTCCAGTCCTGTGGTTTCAATATCAATAACCACATATTCTCCTAGTGGTTTTGCAACAGTTTTCTTTCTAGACATTTTCTTTGATTGTTGAAATCTATAAGCTTTACTAAAGCCAGTTTGTAATGGTGTTTTTTCACTTAGCCTCTTAACACTCGGCTGTAGCATCAAAGTCAAGCCATCAAAATCAATCGGTTCCCATGTTGTATTGTGTACACAGAACACCATGCGTTGCTCATTTTTTGCTGGATAAACAAGTGTAGCTTTCCCAGTCTTTGAGTGTTCTTTAACCCTGTCCCAAAGGTTATCACGTACTCTTGCACTAACTCTCCCTACATAAACTCCAGTGTGAATTTCTACAAGCCATTTTGTTAAATCTCCTCTAAGAGCAGGAGGACAATTAGTTAGTGTCAATATTATCATAATTTCTCACCCAAAATTGTACCATAGCCTTCGTTAAGGTCATTGCCGTCATATTCAACAGATTGTGAGTCACGATAAGAAATTCCGCTTGAAACCTCGCCCATTTTGTCGTCCCATAAATTTACAACATCGATTGCTGGGCTCTCTAAAACCTCTGTATCTAACAATAACAGCGATCGAATATCTCTAACAATTGCTTCTAATATTCGCCCATTAAAAAAAGCATCACGTACTCGATGACGTGTTACCCTACCTATATCATCTGTCTCCTCAGATGCAACTTGAAAGGCTATCGGGATAGTGATCTGTGCCTTATATAGGTCTGCAATATCATATACAAAAGATCGTTCATGACCTGTATGTATAAACCCTAATCCAGGTGAACACCCTAGGGCTACAATTACACTATGGACTACACCATATAAGCAAGCATTAGCTGCAGACAATGCCTTGTTAACTGGGTCAGAGCTTTCAAAATCATCAGCGTCATAGGTACGCTTATCCCATTTTACACCTGTAGCTTTAGAAAGATTGCGATAAACTGATCGTATCCTGGCTCCCTCTCGTCCTCGTAGTTGTTGCATGCTTAAGCCAGAAACATCTTCATTAGGAAACCTCATTTGATACATCTTTCGTGCTACCATAATTCTTTTTCTAACATTAGTAACGAGTTCAGCTTGTCGCATTAACAATTGTGAAGAGTGGGTAAGGGGTCTTCCATGTGCATAATATCGCACACCACGTTCCCCTACCCAAACTACACTCGCACCGACGTTACCGATTAATTCCATAGCACGGTGAGTAACATTACACCCCGGTCCTAAGATAAAAACACTCATCGTCGCTGCAGGCACATGAACTGTCCCTCTAGAATCAGTCACTGTAATAGCACTATCTTGCCGGTTTATAATGCATCTTTCTAAGTAAATGAATGATAGACGCTCCTTAACCTGTGGAAGTGTTTGTAGGTCGGGCTTTGTCATATCAGGATTACTCATATTTCCTCCTATCGAGCAATAGTTAGCATACCGCAACCATATGCCTTGCCTCGCCCAATACCCTTTGTAAGAACTTCTTTAAACAATTCTACATCTGTTATCTCTAAGATTCCTTCATATGTAACAGTATAAAGCGAAACTCGCATATTCTTACTCTTATTTCCTTTGTAGAAATACTTCCAACCACTAGTTAGTACATCAAAGCTATCCATAGAAACTGAAAAACCGTTTCTATTTGCTCTGTCGATAAGCCATTGTTTTACCTCACTAGGCTTGACAGCATACACCTTTCCTCTTGCCCTGCTCCCTTCTATTTTCTTGCTCTTAGTGGGATTTGCACATAATCTAAAACGCCATTTTTGGCCTGTATCCAACTTCTCAAACAACTTGTTTAAAGAGACTGTCTGTTCGACTGGTTCACCATCATCAAATCCATACTTCTCCTTAAGGGGTGAAAAATCCGTCTCTTCCTGGCTGATAATTAGCAAATAGTATTTTTCACCAATATTATCTAGTCGCCACAAATTCCTTTGTCTTGGCCCTTTAAAGCAACTTTCGATTGCTGCATGCAAGAAATGTGGTACTGCAAGTCCTTGTAACAAAGCACGATTTTTCATGTTTACCTCTACACGTGAAAGATACATCATCATCCCCCTCTCGCTGTAGTATAAGCATCATGTTCTTGTGATACCTGTCTTTTAATCAATACAGATGGTAATTCCATTACTTGCCTTGAACCATGTCTCCTGTGCCTATAGTCAAATGAAATTGGCATATCATCGATTAGATAACCTTTATCATTTTCTCCTGCATCAATTGCCAACCTTAGATAAATGTCTTGATTTTTACTTAGCCTTTGTTTTTGTTCTTGCCTCCAGGGTTGCAATAACCAAGGTTCTTTCTCCAAGGCATCTTTTAAGGATAAGTCTCTAATACCCAGTACTACCCTTCCTTCAGGAGGACAGGATTTTCTACCCAAATAAATAGGGTATACAGGATTTAGTAAGGCATGTTCTATCTTTTCTAGTAGTTGTCTTTTTCCCCCTAAACCTACAAGAAATACCGCATCGCATAGATAGTATCGGTTAGTAATGTATGTTGTATCTACTCCTGAATCGAGCTCTGTCTCCATAGAAAGAATTATATTATCATTATCAACCTGATTAAGCGTTACCTTTACTTTAGCCAATTTTCTTTTCTCTACTGTATGATAATCGCGTAATACTATTCCCTCATCATCACTTCGTACTCCAAAGCGCAATTTACTAAATTCATCTGGGATCTCCCTATCACGCTTCATACCCATCGCAGCCATTATCATGCCAACAACTGCACTTTTCGTGGGCATCCGGGCCGTTCCACGACGCTCAAATTTATCTAAACCCCAAGATTGCATAGGCCCAGCTAACCGTAGTAGCAGTGTATTCACACTGAGTCACCACCTAAGGTAAAATTCTGGATATGCTCAAACGTTCTTTTCTTCAAATTAGCAAAGTTGAGTCTTTCTCCAAGAACGTCGGATTGTGGCCCACAATAAAATTCTTTATCCGGATTAGTTAGCCAATTTTCGTAAATGTTACGAGCATGTTCTTCAAGTGCTTTGAACGAAGCCTGCTCATAGCCTTCATTTCCATCTCTCCCTGCTGTTACCGCTTTTTCAAATGCACCAGATAGGTTGACAGGCAAGTCCTTTCTAAGCGTCACGTAAACAGTATAGGGAATAGTACTATTGGCATATGAGTTTTGTTTGCCAGTTGGCATTGATAATACAAATGCATCTAAAAACCCTTCAACTGCCTCAGCTGTTTTATCGCCCAAATACTCCTTGAGTTCATGTACAGCAATAGTTGCATAGCGATACAGCGTGGCAGAATAAAACTCATTTGTGTCTAAATGTGCCGAACCTGAATGTTCATCGCTTTCCACATCATCAACAGCTGTAAAAAAGTCATATTCACTTATTACTTTGTGTGTAGAAATGCTATGTGCTACCTGTGCAGCTGCTTCAGTATTCAAAGAAGGTGCCTGTGCTACCATTCTACCGAATAAAGCTTCATCAATACCTTTATTAATGTTTAGTGCGTTAATTACATCATCTTTTTTTGGTTTCTTTCCGTCAGCAATCCATAGGAGTGCAAGCTCTGCTACACTCTCTATCTGTTTTGGTGTAATAAAAAACAATGCTTTATTTCCACTCTCTTGATCCTCGTCACTGGCATCACCTTTATCTTTTGCTTTTATAATGTCTTTGCCTGCCAGATTAATAGTATCCATTGCAAATGATGATGCATTTGCTTCTTCTATATCAGTGTTTTTCTCCATAATTTTTTCGGTTACAAGTTTTAAGAGTGATTTTGTGCGGATGCCCATTTCAAATTTCTGACCTATAACGTTAGCCTTAAACATATCACGTACCGCCTTTTTCCATGCCTGTGACGAAACACGTGCTCTTGTCACGCCACCATAGACAGCTGTTTTTGGACTACCTGTATCATCTCTATTGATGCAGCTTGGTGGAACAGTCTGTAAAATGTGAATATCCATGAAAAGCCTATTAGTCATTATTATCATCCTTTCTTTTCTTCATCTCGCTTCAAGGTTTGTTTATCGCTTACTGTACTATAAAAGTCTCGCCCCCAGTTAAGGCGTATAGTATTCCGATTATCAACAAACTGGAATCTATAGAGCTGTTCTGCTAGTAATCCATAATCCAAAGCTATTCCTTCACTACGAAGCAATTGCACAGCTCCTCGCAGGTGGTTTGATAACTCATCAAGTGAGTCAGCGGTTACTATCTTGTCAAAACGTCTTTTTATGCCTTCATAACTATCCCTACCTTTGACTTTAACCAATTTACCCATAGCCTTACCAATTGAATTGCCTTCTTTGTGCATCAAATGGGTATTCAAATCCTTGCCTTGTTGATGAGTAGCAAACAATGTAAGGGCATTGTGTACAGCCATTTCACCATAGCTTGGTTCAGTACCCTTTCCATGAAGTTCTTCTGGTAGATTATAGAAGGTTGCTTCCCATGTAACAGGGTTTGATGCTGGGTGTTTTCCAAGCCCCCTACGAAGATGAGCAAGTGTGGCTTTGACAACACTATCGTTTTTACTATTTGCTAATGTATCTATTCGGTATCTTACAAAATTGCCTGCTTGCTTTACCTTAGTCTTCATCCGTTCACCTCCTTAGATCTTCTTGATTTTGTATAAGAACTTGATATGTGCCCTAGCCGCTGTATATAATTTATCTTTAATAAGTCTCCCAACTATGGCCTGTGGGCCTGCTTGTTCTACAAGTTCGTCACCTAGCTGTCTTGTGATGTTTTTAGCCTCATCTCTCCAAGCTGTACACTTCTCATCCATATCGTCGATTTCAGGATTAATTTTTTCTAGCCATTGTCTAAAAGCTATATCTAGCCGTGAGTATAATTGCTCCTTGGCCTTCCCCCCTTCTTTATTTTTCTCACTAGCTCCTTTTGCAATCTCTAGTTCTTTTGCTAACAACGCGATTGCGTCTGCTAATTTCTCAATAGCTATAACTTCATCACTAATACGCAACAACCACCCCCCATCTTCTATTTGTGTGATTAGCTCTGCATGTATATTTAATGCATCCAAAAAAACATCTTTTATTGCTGAGTTCTGCTTTGTTTCATATCCTGTTGTTATAATCTTAACAAAGCCAATCCCTCTGACCTCTGCTTCCTTTAAGGTCTGGATCCAATCTAGCACGCTAGGTCGCCTTGTATCTTTTTGGTGTTTTATTAGCAAGGTGCCAAAGTCCTGCCAAATTCTTTTCTCAGGCAAATGCAATTTCGGTTTGAAATTTTCTTTAACTTTTCTCCAAATCGTCATTGGTTCAATAAATTGGTTTTCATCAGCAAACTTGCATCCTGACCATATCATTACTTCAGTAATCGAATCCTTTTCTTCGTTTGGAATTAGCTCCAAATATCGAAACGGCATTGAATAAAGCTTGTTTAGTGTTTTTGGCAGAGGCACATTAATAGTCTCTAAGCTGCTTCCATCTATTTGTCTTTCATCCTCCCATAATGGTTTTTCTTCTATGTAACTATCCTCATCCTCTGGTCCCAGAACAAGATTTAACATCAGGGTTTCAAACAGTGTATCACCTTGTAAACAAACAAGACCTAAATTGGCCAACCATGCGCTTCCATATCCCTTAACTCCAACTTTATTAGCAGGGGGTCTTCCAGAAGGTGACAGATCAAAACCGTTCATATGTATCAACCATCTAGCTGCTTCATTACAGGGTAGCTCACTCTTTAGTCTACGACTTAGAAACAGATTGCTTTTGTTCCCGCTCTGTGCAATCTCACCCACAAAATAGTCTAAAGCTTTTTCTGAAGCTGCTATTTCTTTACCTTCCCGAGTCCAAAAACCTTTATCGCTTGTCACCTGCATAAAAGGAAATTTGTCATGGAACAAGTAGAACCGATCCTCCCAGGAGATTAAATATTTTTCAATCAGTGAATAGGGAAACTCTCCTGCTTCCCATATCTGTCTCCAACGTTCTATTGCCTCATATTGGTTGTCTAGTTCTTTCTCTTCTCCATTCGGTGAATACCGATAAAAGACAGTATGCAATACTGCTAGTAATAGTCGCAAAAGGGCAACATCCTGGGTAGGCAGCTCTCCTGCTAAGTTTTTAAGATTATGCGCATTCTTAAAAACCTCTAACATCGATAAGTCTAAAACCTTGTTTTCAAAATCCGTAGCCAAAATCCATTTTTCATGTAGTAAATTATAAACTCCTTTACTCATAGGCCCTCCTTTTCATACATTAACCCTTTGTTTTCATCATACTGCAAACAATATTCGTTTAAGCTAGTCTGCAATTTCTCGTCCAGAATTAAAAACAACTCACCCTTTAGCCAGGGCGATTCCTGCCATGCCATTAGATATTGCATAGTCTGCTTCTCCAAGGTTTTGATTGTCTCATCAATATTCCATTTTTGACATAGACAATTGGGCAGCCTTATTCTTTGTCTTGCTATCAATTGCGCTGTTTGTAAATCGGGTACAGTATTCGCAAGTATGCTATTCTCGTTTCCAATTAGGTATATGCCATTGTGTCTTTTCTGTACAAGAATAACCTCAATAGTTGACTCTGTATCACGCACTTTTGCCTCTCCATCCCCGCTATATGCTTTCCTTAACCAACTATGGATAGTTTTATGTCTCAGTAGATTGCTCAGGCGAAAAGCATCTGCTCTTCTTTCTTGGTCTTTGATACGGTTTTCAAAAGTTTCTTTTATCTGCTCATAATTTTTTGGTTTGGGAGATAAGTCTTCTTCGACTGCATATACCCTTTGTACTAATGGAGCTATATCTACAGGCAGTCTAATATTTTCTTTTAAATAGCTCTTAGTACGTTCTAATAGAAATTCGCCATAAATAGCAACAGCTCCCGATTCTAGTTCCTCCATATTCATCACATAGCAGACTGCCTTTTCCATACCCTTTGGCCGAGGACGCCCATGCCTATGAAGTCTTCCAATACGTTGTAAAAGTAAATCCATAGGACATAAATCAGTTATCATTACATCAAAATCAATGTCTAGAGATTGTTCCAATACTTGTGTGCCTATTACGATTTGAAAATAAGGGCGGTTCCCTTTTTTACTTAATTGAGAGAGTAAAATTCGTTCTTTCTCTATACGCGCAGTTGATAGAAAAGAAGAGTGTAATAAGACGAGGGAGTCGCCAAATTCCTCTTGTAGATGATCAAAAAGTGCCTGAGCTCGCTTTACTGTATTTACAATGATGCCAACATTTGCACCATCTCTTCGCCAATGTTGCAAGTGCTCAACAAGTGCCTCCTCATCTATAGGGATGATAGATACGGTTTTTTCACTACTTTTATCATGGGGTAAAGCTTGCTGGAATACTTGCTTGTCTTTTGTATATGTAATTAGTGGGTAATCCTCAGCTACAGTCCATTCCTCATCTAAGCGTTTAGCTTCTCTTTTTGATATATTTAAATATTGTGTAACCAGTAGCTTCCGCTTTTCTACCGGCAAGGTTGCAGATAGTATTATCACTGGTACTTTATATACACCAAGCCAATGCAAGGTTCGGTATAAATAATGGCTCATATATGCATCATAAGCATGACATTCATCGATAATAACTACTTTATTTGCAATTCCTAGGTGTCTGAGCATGTTGTGCTTTTGCTTTAAGGCTACCATTAGGAGCTGGTCAATAGTGCCTACTACAAAATCAGCAAGTATGGCCTTCTTGCTACCCTCAAACCAAGTGTGTACAACAGCACCACTGGCATATTTATCAGAATCTACTTCCTCATCAACTTCAATACCACTACTCCCACCTAAGCGATCTAGTGCCATAAACCTCTCATTAAACTGAGCCTTACCGTGTGACAGCTGAAAACCATGTTGCTCATCATCAAGCCGCTCCATCCAATTCTCAAACCTAGGGAAAATCCCATCAGATGTCGCCTGTGTAGGAAGTGCGAAAAAGACTCCTGTTCTATCTTGCTGTGTCATAAACATTTCAGCCACTAGTAGGGCAGCCTCTGTCTTGCCATTTCCCATAGGAGCTTCTATCACCATTATACCGCCGTTCATTTCTAGTGCGATCTCAAGTGCTTTTTTCTGTAATATGTATGGTTCAAATTCAAATCGTTCCTGGCAAAGTGATCTTATATCAATTAGCGACTCTTGGCGATATCCATAAGGTAGGTTTAGTTTATCCCAAGCTTCCTGGTGCCTGTCTTCGAGGTCGATAATGTGGACTTGTTCATCTAGCGAAAGTAAGGGGTAGTAAAATGTGTTACTTGCAATCCAGTCTATCATTATAAGCAAGCCCGAGTAAAGTACTTGTGCTTCTTGTGGAATACTAGGAAGATCAGTAGCTTTGGTATATCCAGCTTGCTCCAAGGCAAATTGAAAAAACTCATCTTGTACCTTTTGCCAGGCTTGCCGATTCTCAGGTCTTCCAAAATAATGTTCACCATAACTACTATAATAGTTATCTGCATTATAATCTCCAAAGTCAGAAGGCATTCCATGGTGAGAGCCAATGGTTGCTCCTATACTTCTTGGACAACCCCTTATCTGGAGCATTACCTCGCCTGCAAAGGCATGAGGGCTGTTTTTCGAATTGTTTTGATCCTCATAATTAGGCATATCAAGCCCTGCTAGAAATAGCCCTTCTATCAAACGATCATCAATTGGGGCCTTTGTAGGATAACTAGGTTTCGATTGGAATATAACAGAGGTCTTTCCGATATCATGAGTTGCAGCAAAAAAAAACATCAACTGCTTTGCTGTTTCAAGATTACCGAGTGAATCTGCCAACAGCCTTTTTACACCATCTGATAGCCATGTCTCCCATAACCGTTCTGCCACGTCTATACAGTCCATCAAATGGATCACCAAAGGTAGCCAAAGTTGTGGTTTATCCTGTTTTTTTGCCCAAATACGCCATGCTGCATCTGAAAATCTCATATATACCTCCAGTTAACCTAAATACTAACCGTTTGTACTGTTAAAATCGCACGCAAAGCATAAAATTTCACTATATAAACAACACTCTTTCTGCCTGATTAAACTGTGTTTCATCCCCTCTATTGTATAAATTACGACTATATCTTTAATAAATCCATAATTTATTCTATTGTACCATATATATGTACAATTGTCTTATTAAATATAAAAAATATTGTAAAAATTCAACCCAACTAGGGCAGAATAGTAACAGGATTTGGCCCTTACTATGCTTATATTACAAAAGGCCCTATAGTAGCAAACCAGCTGACCTCTCTTAAACTTCATACTGAGACAGTTACTAATAACTATCAGTTGAATATTAATACTAACAAAACTAAAAAGAGGCTATCTTTTGCGAGATAGCCTGATTGACCTTTTTAGCTTTTTGCCTTTTTAATATAGCTTCTTGTAATACCGCAGTCTACAAATTGATTTTTTAGATAAAAGCTTTGAGCAGGTCTGTTATCTATAGCTGTATCAGTATGTAGGTACCTATACCCTTTTAACAAAAAGTAGTCGCATATATGATCGAGAAACTCAGTCCCTAGGCCCTGACCTCTGCTTTTACTGTCAATTCCTATCCATACTAGATAGACCGTATCCCTTTGCTCTGAGCCTATTAGCCGGTCTATATATTTTATCTGAGCATTTCCAAGCTTGTTATTATCCCTATCAAATAGGGTAAAGATTTGCTGGCTATCATCTAGCCTTTCTACTTTTATATAGGTATTAGGAGGGCTTTCTATTCTCCTCTCCTTCATATCGCATATATAGTAGATGTTTTCATGCTCTAGTTCAAATCCTACATCAAATAGAAGATCTCCTATGTATGAAAAGCTTTCATGTAGCTTGCCATGGCCTCCATTTGAGCTCATACCCATCGCATGGTAAAAGGCATATATATCCTTTAAGCTATTTTCTTTAAAATAGTCAAAGGCTAGATCTAGTAATGCCCTACCAATATCAGGCCTTTCCCTATCGTAATATAGGTTTCGTACAACCCCTATATCTACACCCTCAGTAATCTTGCCAGCCTGACTATAATGAAAGTTTGGTAGTCCATATTGTATAAAGCCTTTAAGCTCTGAATCCTCAAAGGCAGCAAAAAGTTTGCTATCCCTAAAAATAGACATGCCATCATGGCTATCATCAAAGATAGACCTTTCAAATGCTTGGTAAGTAGCCTTAAAAAAATATGGTATGTCCTTGCCAATAGCCCTCCAATAGTAGAATAAGGGCTTTAAATTTCCCCTAGTAATCTCAATAATCTGCAATAAACTAACCCCCTGTCCCCTTACTTTAACCCTTTTGCTTTAAAGATAATATTTCACTCTATGCTCAAAATAACCTTTAAATTTATAGGTAAATGATCTTTATAGTGGTTTATAGTATATATTCGTAAATAAACTGTCGCAATATCTGACTTTTTCAGCTTTAATTGATTGAATAGGCCCATTTTTGCTTATATAATTAGTATAACAATTACTATAGCTAGCTTAAGGAGGTTTTACAATGTCAGTTAAGTGGACAGAAGATTTATCAGTTGGTGTTGACTTAATCGATGACCAGCACAAAATGATGTTTGAAAAGGCAAGTGAACTGTTTGAGGCTGGAAAAGAAAGAAGAGCACAGGAATACATAGAGCCCCTGATAGAATTCTTGGATGAGTATACCAAAAAGCATTTTGCTGATGAAGAAGCCTATATGGAAAAGATCAATTATCCTGAGATTGATACTCAAAAAAGAATGCACGCCCATTTTATCAATCAACTGGCCAAGTTAAAAAGCGATTTCAAGGAATCCGGAGGCAACATCCTAGTTGTACTTAACGCCAACAAAATGATACTTAACTGGCTTGTTGAACACATTAGGCACACAGACAAAAAGATAGGTGAGTATGCTAAAACCTTATAAATATATGTAAATACATGGCTGTCCTTAAAGGCAGCCCTTTTTATTTTCCAAGTAGTTTTAAGTTATGCCTTTAGCAGTATCTAAAAAGTAAATACCCTCAGATCAATATTTCCCCTTTCGTATAATGGCGCTTTAGTCTTTTGTCTATTAGTATGGCAGTGGCTTCTTAGATACTATTTCAATCTAGCTTTTAAGGTTTTTCATTTAATAAGTAAGGGTTATTGCTACTATTCTCCAACCCAGGTACATATATATTCTAAACCATCTACCATACCTATGTCCTCTTTAGCCCATTTTCCCTTTAGCCCTAGCTCTTTTGCTGTTAGTTCAAAATGGCACTTTGCTATTCCAATATCGTTCTTTTGCATATCATAAGAAGGAATCCCGTAGCCTTTGGTCCTAGATAAAAGGAAATGAAATTTGTTGTCGTCCTTAACCAGTCTCCAAGGCTGTCTGTTGGAGGCCGAGGGCCCTAACCTGACCATTTCTAATGGAGTTTTATATGGCCCTGCCTTCTCTTTGGTTAGGGGCTTTGATGTGTCTGAATCGAAAAATAGGTCACTCCATGCTTTTCTTTTGCCAGAGCCCGCTCCAGCCCTTATAACTGTGTCAACTAGCCTAGCCTTATCTTTTATATAACCAACTGGTGATACAATAGGGATAAATTCATTCTTATCTAGGGCAAGACTTTCTCTAAAGTTACTCCTACTAAAGGTCCCTCCCAGCCAGCAGGTCCCAAGATCTAAGCCTGTTACAAAAAGGACTATTTTTTCAAATAGGTAGCCAAACTCCACAGAGTCCTTTTCATCCTTGTCTAAAATGCCAACTATATAGGTTTTAGCACCGGCAATCGTGCCATAGGTCCCTAGCCTTTTGGCCTTTCCATCCTCCCTATTATTTGTAGTTAGGGTAAACCTGGCCCTTATCTTAGCCTGCCTATTTATTTCTTCTATAAATTCTTCTAGCCTTTGAAGCCTTTGTTTATCTATGTCCTTTTTATCAAAGTTTCTTGTGGACCTTCTTTTCTTTATAATATCAATTACTGATATATCGGTATGCATAATCTGCCCTCCCACCTGTCTTGTCTTAATTTTGACCTTCCTATCTAGACTTAAGTTTGCCCTATACTATCTAGCCAGTTTAAAATATCTGACATAACCTCATCCCTATTTACTTCATTTACCAGCTCATGCCGGGCTCCTGGATATAGCCTAGAAGATACACATCTTAGGCCAAGCTCCTTATAAAAATCTATAAGCCTTTGTACCCCCTTGCCCTCTTCTCCTACAGGGTCCATAGCCCCCGATATAATATATATGGGTAGGTCCTTTGCTATCCTGCTAGCCTGCTCCCTGTCATAGAGCTGGTCAAGAAATAGGAAAAAGTCTAGGAAAAAGCTAGTCGTAAAGACCCCACCGCAGTATGGGTCCTTTATGTATTTGTCTACCTCTTTAGTATCTGTGCTTAGCCAGTCAAAGGGAGTACGAACAGGTTTAAAGGAAGCATTATATGCACCAAAGGATAAGCGGTTTAGTAGTCTGCTTGGCCTTTTCTCCCCGAGCAGAAAGTTTTGAATCCTGGCTATTATTATCCCTAGCTTTAGGTCAAAGCCCCGCTGGCCATTGCTACCTGATAGAATCAAGCCATCTAGGTCCTGACCCCATTTTTGGATATAGGCCTGGGCTAAAAATGATCCCATACTATGGCCAAAGAGTATTAGGGGTAGGTCTAGATTCTCCCCTCTTATATGTTCGCTTAGGTACTTCATATCTAGGACCATGCCACTGAAGCCATCCCTACCCAAATAGCCTACATTTTTAAGGTCACCGGCTGTCCTGCCATGCCCCCTGTGGTCATTGGCGTAGACTATATAGCCATGACTGGTCAAAAGGTCTGCAAACCTTTCGTACCTGCCTGCATGCTCTGCCATACCATGGGCGATTTGCACTATCCCCCTGGCCTCAACCTTTTCAGGCAGCCACTTGTACACAAAAAGAGGCTGACCCTCCTTGTTTTTTATGGTAAAATGTTCTGCCTTCAAACTACCATCTCCAGTTCTTTTTTTCCTTGTCTATAGGCCTATCTAGCAATTAGCTTGCTTTAATTCAAATACTATCTAACTAGCCTTTGTTTGTAAAGGAAATTTATGAGCCTAAGCTAGTTATAGATTTACTTTAACAAATTTAAAAAAATTGTTGTTGACAAAGGAAAACATTGAGTATATGATATTTTGTAATTAAATATTTTGGAATATTAAACCGTTGATTGAGAATAGTAGCATAATCAACTTTATCTAAAGAGAGTCGCAGCTGGTGGGATTGCGACGATAAAGCTTATGTCGAATGGACTCATGAGGGCCAGGCAGAAATTTCTTTAAAGTATGCAGGCCGGGAGCTTCACCCGTTAGCAAGGAAGCGTGTATATTAGTACACGGAATAAGGGGCGCAATATTAGCGCAAGCTAGGTGGTACCGCAGAGATTCAAGTCTTTGTCCTATAAAGGATAAAGGCTTTTTTTATTATATAAAAAGAAAGGACGGATGAAAATGAGTAAGATTCCCTACAAAATACACTTAACAGAAGACGAGCTGCCAAAGCACTGGCTAAACTTAAAGGCAGTTATGAAGGATAAGCCAGAACCATTTTTACACCCAGGTAGCTTAAAGCCCCTTGGTGTAGATGAACTCAGCGCAGTTTTTTGCAAGGAGCTAGTCGAGCAGGAGCTAAATACGAGTGATAAATACATTGAAATCCCCGAAGAAGTTAGGAATTTTTACAAGATGTATCGTCCCTCTCCCCTGGTTCGTGCCTACTGCCTTGAAAAGACTCTAGACACCCCGGCTGAGATTTATTACAAGTTTGAGGGTACCAATACCTCCGGCTCCCACAAACTAAATTCCTCCGCTGCCCAGGTCTACTATGCAAAAAAGCAGGGACTAACCAAGCTTACAACTGAAACAGGTGCCGGTCAATGGGGAACAGCCCTGGCTATGGCCTGTGCATATTTTGGCCTAGACCTGACCGTCTATATGGTAAAGATATCAGCCGAGCAAAAGCCCTATCGCAAGGCAGTCATTGAAACCTATGGTGGAAAGATTATACCCTCCCCATCCGATACTACAAAGGTAGGTCGCAAGATTCTGCTTGAAAACCCTGGTACTGGAGGTTCCTTGGGCTGTGCTATTTCAGAGGCTATTGAGGTAGCCCTAGAGTCAGATAATTGTAGATATGTACTAGGTAGTGTCCTTGACCATGTCCTGCTCCACCAGTCAGTTATCGGTCTTGAAACAAAGCTGGCCTGTGATAAATATGATATAAAGCCTGATATGGTAATAGGCTGCATAGGTGGAGGATCTAACTTTGGAGGCCTAATCGCACCCTTTGTGGAGGAAAAACTAAATGGCAAGTCCGATGTTAGGATAATCGGCATCGAGCCTGCCTCCTGCCCCTCTATGACTAGAGGCCGCTTTGCCTATGACTTTGGAGATACCGGACAGACAACACCCCTTATGAAGATGTATACCCTAGGCTCTGGCTTTATACCCTCCTCTGACCATGCAGGTGGTCTTAGGTTCCACGGCATGAGCCCCATAGTATCAAAGCTTTATGATGATGGCTACCTAGAGGCTAGATCTGTAGTTCAGACCAAGGTGTTTGAGGCAGCAACCCTCTTTTCCCGCAGTGAAGGTATCCTGCCTGCTCCCGAATCAGCCCATGCTATCTATGGAGCCATTGATGAGGCCATCAAGTGCAAAGAGACCGGAGAGAAAAAGACTATCGTCTTTGGCCTAACAGGCACTGGTTATTTTGATATGACCGCCTATATGTCCTACAATAATGGTGAGATGACCGACTATATCCCAACAGATGAGGACCTAGAAAAGGGCTTTGCCTCCCTACCAAAGGTTGCTGTAAAATAGGTATTTATAAATGGGAAGGAAATTAAAAAGAGGAATTTAAAAAGAGGATGACCTCAAAATTTGGGGTACATCCTCTTATTTATCTACTAAACCTATTTAATTAATGGCTAAATGCCCTTTTTAACCTTTTATTATTAGCTTGTATGACCTATGCTCTTTCAAAGGCAGTACAGCCTACCTCATAGGGGTGGTCTAGAAATACTGCATTTTTATATTTACGTATGAGCAATATCATATATAGGTCCCCGCCCCCACCTATGATTAGGAAAAGGCTAAAGTATAAAAGGAACTTGCTAGCTATTACAAGGGCGATTATATAGGGCACTAGTCCTAGGATTATGGTCGGCAACAATGCTCCTATTATATAGGCCTTGTAGTTTAAAGGCTCTGAGCAGGTACAGTAAGGGGTTAAATACTTCCATATAATGCCGAAACTAATGGCCTTCCAGCCGGACTTACAAAAAAATGACCAGCCAATACCATGGATAAGCTCGTGGATAACTACACCTAGCAAACAGGCAAGATAGATAAGCGGATTTGTTCTAGTCTTTTCTACAGCGTCCTCAATATGCGCAATAATATAGACAATGAGCAAAACAAAGGCAATTGGTACGGAGGTTGCAAAAACCATTAGATTAGCCTTTGCTACTCCAACAGTTAGGTTAGTCTCCTTGTAGCCCTCCTCAAGTAGGCCCTGCCTAACCTTTTCGTACTCTTGACCCCTTTTAATTTCAGCTTTAGTTAGCTTTCGTTTATCCTTGGCCAACTAAATCCCCCCATTTCCCTATTAACTTTTATCTATTATTATGGCTATAGGCTATCCTAGTCCTATAGACCAAAAATCAAGCTAAACTTAAGGGTAGGATCTTTATTAGAGCCTTGGCCACTCCGGCTTCTTCTGCTCTTTCAGTTACAATATCGCAGGCTGCCTTTATACTGTCATCAGCATTTCCCATGGCTACACTTATGCCTGCATTTTTTAGCATATCTAAATCGTTAACGCTATCGCCTATGGCAATAGACCTGGCCTTTGGTATCTGTAGGTGGTCTAGTACCAGCTGCATCCCCTTAGTTTTGCTGCAACCCTTCATACCAAACTCTGCATAGTGCTTGTGCTGGTATACAGTAAAGTATCTACTAAGGTAGTCTATCTCTTTTTCATTTAGGGGCTCGTAAACCGTCCCCTTTAGGATGCCTATATCCTTGTACTTGGTCCTAAAATCATTGCTGCTCTCTATTGGTCTTGGCCCCTTTACTTTATCATCACCAAAGGAAAAGAGCCTAGCTCCATTATCATTTATGTAGAAAAGGTCCTTTTCTCCACCAATGACTGTGGTCTTGCCAGTTTCAAAAAGAAAGTCAATTAGCTTAACCATTAAATCGTTAGGGATTGACTCAAACTTTAGCTGGTCCTCCCCTACCCTCACATAGGCCCCAAGGCCTGCTACTACCCCATCATATTCGGTTGCACTTAGCACGAAATTGGGTATACTGGCATAGGACCTGCCGGTATTTAAAAAGACCTTGTGGCCAAGGCCTCTTACTCTTTCAATTGTAGTAATGTTCTCCTTTGCTATCTCGTTTTTAGCCATTAGGGTATCATCAATATCTATAAATATAGCATAAGGCATGCTAGTCATCTATTCAGCTCCATCTAGTTAGTTTTTCTTTTGTATTTAATCTCCTATGATTATACAACATTTCTAAATAATTTGCAGGTCTTTAGCTTTACTTTCCATTAAAAGCCCCCGTTTTTAGCTTTATGCTCTCTTCGGGGGCTTTTAGAATTAATCTTTAAATTTTTAGTTTACTTTTAGCTTTAAAACCTCATAGCCCATCTTGGTGATTGCATCTTCAAGGTCCTTGCCACTTAGCTTGCTGTCATCGAAATTAAGCTTTACCTTGCTTGAGTTAAACAATACCTTTATACTGTCCTTGTCTACGCCATCTAGTGCCTTTAGTGCTCCCTCTATCTTTTGCGAGCATGAAGGGCAAACCAGGGGCTCTAATTGAATATTGGCCTTTTTCATAGATTATCTCTCCCTTGTCATAATATTTATATACTTAAGTCTACATATATCTTACACTAAACAAACACAATTTAAATTGATTTGGGTCAAACTTTCCCTATCTACTTTTTCTTAGCCTAAACCTTAGTAGTCTCATCCCATTTAAAATCACAAGCAGGATACTGGCTTCATGTACTAGCATACCGATTGACATGTTCATCCATTCGGAGAAAAACACTGCTGCTAGTAGTACAAGTACTACCCCTACTGCGATAACAATATTTTGTCTCATATTCTTAGCTGTTGCTTTGGTTAGGCCTAGGGCATGGGGTAGGCGGCTAAAGTCTGAATTCATAAGCACAACATCTGAGGTCTCAATGGCTACATCCGTTCCACTGCCCATTGCTATACCGATATTAGCTAGGGCTAGTGATGGGCTATCATTTACTCCGTCACCTACAAAGGCAACTATTTTACCCTGGGCCTGTAGCCTTTCAATATAGGCTGATTTGTCCTCAGGTAGCATGTTACCATGAGCCTTTGTTAACCCTAGTTCACTGGCCACTAGGTCAACTGTACCCTGGTTGTCCCCTGATAGGACTATAAGCTCTTTTACACCTAGCCTTTTAATCCTCTCAAGGTCCTGCTTTACACCTGGTCGGATCTGGTCCCTTATACCAATTAGGGTCCTTAGTTCCCCATCTACTGCTGTAAGGACTATAGAATTACCCCTTTTCTCAAAGGCTTTTACATCTGATAGGACCTCTTGGCTCAAGGAAATACCTTCGCTTTCCATAAGGGCTAAGTTACCAACAGAAACCCTGCTGCCATTTATGTCTGCTACTATCCCACCGCCCTTTACTACATTGGTGTTTTCAACCTCATAAGGGTCAACATCCCCAATATACTCTACTATGGCCTTGGCTAGAGGGTGGTCAGACTCCCTCTCGATGCTGCTAAGATAGGCTTGGGTCTCCTTTGTTTTTTCTGTGTAGTAGTTCACATCAGCTACCTTTGGATTACCAACAGTTAGGGTCCCGGTCTTGTCAAATACAAGTACATCTAACTTGGAGAAGTCGTTAATTACCTCGCTACCCTTTAATAGAACTCCCTTTCTGGCACCGTTTCCTATACCTGCAACATTTGATACTGGAACGCCTATTACCAGGGCTCCTGGGCAACCCAATACTAGTATGGTAATAGCAAGCTCAACATCCTTTGAGATGAGCCCTACTATAAAGGAAAGCAACAGTACTAGAGGGGTATAATACTTTGCAAACCTATCTATAAAACGCTCTGCCTCTGACTTTGAGTCCTGGGCTTCCTCGACTAGCTCAATGATCTTGCCAAAGGTTGTATCCTCCCCAACCCGGTCTGCTCGAACCTGTATGGTCCCATTTTCTAGGATCGTCCCTGCATAGACCTGGGAGTCCTTGCCCTTGCTAACCGGTACTGGCTCACCTGTAATACTTGCCTCGTTAATATGGCCCTCTCCACTTATTACTGTACCATCTACTGGCACCTTTGCTCCAGTCTTTACTAAAAGTATATCTCCAATATCAACCTCATCAACGTCTACTTCTTCATATTCACCACTGTCTAGCTGCTTTAATGCACTCTCAGGTGCCATTTCAGTTAATTCCTTTATGGCAGACCTGGTTTTATTCAAGGTCCTTTGCTCTAAGTAAGCACCAAATAGGAAGAGGAAGGTAACAATAGCCGCCTCCTCATAGTTTTTTATTATAAAGGCACCTGCAACTGCTATGGTAACTAAAAGGTCAATGCTAACTACCTTTACCCTCAGGGCCTGAAAGGCCTGGATAGCAATAGGGGCAACACCTAATACAGATGCTATGATAAGGCCTATGTTAAAGATAATATCAAGGCCAAATGCTAGCCTACTTACAAAGGCAATCACTATTAGTATGGCACTTATTAGAGTTATCTTGTTCTTATTTGTTAGTAGTAGTCTTTGCATATTTTATGCCCCTTTCTATATGTCTTACTGCTTGTGTACCTATCCTTTATATGCCCTGTCTAAGACCTTAAGCATATTATAAACCGCTTCGTAGCTCTCACAAACACCTTCAGGTATAGTATAGTTATCTGTTAGCTCTCGTAACTTTGAAAACACTTGGTCTAGGTCTGGCCTATTAGTAGCTTCATCCTTTACCCTTTTTGCAAGCTCCTTATATAGCTTGTGAACCTCATGAAACTCTGGATGTTCATTGCCATGTACTCTTGCAACTACAGGTACATATTGGTCCAAGGTTGCTAGGTTTTCTTTAATTGCTTGTTCAAACTTTATGTTTTTCATTCTTATCCCCACTTTCATCTACTTATCCTTGTTGACTCTATAATACTAGCTTAACCAATAAAAGAAATTGACCTAGGTCAAAATTATAGATTTATTTTTATTTTTATTAGAAATATTTATAATACCTTTCCATCATAAATAAAAAAAGCCCATATTAGGGCTACAATTTAATATCTATGTACTATACACATCTACAAGTTAATAGGTGATTATCCCCGTGAACACAAGGAGATAGTAAATAAACTTAATGCCTACATATAGGGTGATAAAGCCTCCGATCAAGTAAACATTCCTGTCCTTGTATTTCTGTAGCTTGGCCTCCTTAGCAGAAGGTTGTCCACAATTAGGACAGTACCGCGCCTGACCTGAAATTTCTTTTCCACATTCCACACACTTGATCAATGCCATTTCCTTCCGTAGACAACCTGACTCTTAATCAGGTTGTCTACGCACTCGTATGGGGGGCGACCCAAACTGGTAAATGGGTATAATGCAGGAGTGTTTCAATACACGCACCCGCATGGGGTGCGACAAGTCGTGTCACAGGACTTAAAATCCTGCGGTTTGTTTCAATCCACGCCCCTGTGCGAGGGGTGACCGGCTCAACGAGCTTGTATCAAAGGCTATGGGCAGTTTCAATCCACGCCCCTATGCGAGGGGCGACTGAAATAAAGCACAGACTAGATAACGGACTTCCGTTTCAATCCACGCCCCTATGCGAGGGGCGACCAATATGCTTTTCAATCCTTATAGCCATTATCATTGTTTCAATCCACGCCCCTATGCGAGGGGCGACGATAATTTTTCAAAGGAAGGTTGATTAAATTGATGGTTTCAATCCACGCCCCTATGCGAGGGGCGACTGAAATAAAGCACAGACTAGATAACGGACTTCCGTTTCAATCCACGCCCCTATGCGAGGGGCGACCCAAACCCCTTAAATATCCTTCTCTGGTTCTGCGTTTCAATACACGCACCCGCATGGGGTGCGACAAGTCGTGTCACAGGACTTAAAATCCTGCGGTTTGTTTCAATCCAGGCCCCTGTGCGAGGGGCGACAAACATTTGATCATCCCTGACCTTATGACCTTTTAGCCACATCAATGCAAATAGCTATTGGTAGCAAAATGAGAATAATAATGATGTATATCATAGACTCGCCTCCTTTTAGATATTAGGAATCTTCCTGTCCTAAGGCTCAAGTATGTTTTCCTATTTGCCATCCACATTTATTAGGTCATCTTCGTAATTATAGATCATGGATATTAGCTCGTATGCAATCTGTTTTTTAAGTTCATCTGGTTCTCTTACTATCGCATATCTACCAAAGGACATAACCCAATTTTTAATCTCTGTCAGTCCCTTTACCTTGGCCCTAAATATGATAGAATCATCATCTAGTTCGAGTATCTTTTGACTGGGAACCCATATCTTTTCCTTGACATAGATCGATGCAGGGTGATAAAAGCGGATCTCAATCTTGTGAGTTTCTCCCTGAAATAGGCTAAAGCTATCTCTCATATAGTTTTTAATCGTAAAGTCATGGGGATATACAAAGGTCTCATGTAAAATGTCAAGCCTACTGATGCGAACCAGTTTAAAGGTCCTGATTTCCTCTCTGAGTCTACAATAGGCCACTAGATACCAAGAACCTTCACGGTAGACAAGGCCATAGGGATTTACCGTCCTTGTGGTTACCTCATTATTGACTGGTGAGTAATACCTTATTTTGATACATTGTTTGTTGTAAATAGAGTTGTGTACTAGTTCAAATATGTCCTTGACCTTGTCATTGCTGTCTTTTCTGCCATAGCTACATATAAACTCCTCTGGGAGCTCTGGTGTCACATTAAGCGAGGTATCACCAAGGGCCCATTTGATTTTTGCCATAGCTGTCTTTAACTCGTTTTCCATGACAAAGCCGTTTTTCTGGGTAAGAACTTTTTCTGCTAATAGTAGGGCTGTATACTCATCCTGATCTAGCTGTGGTGGTCGCAGCTGGCTGGAGGCAGACAAAAAATGACCTCCCCTACAACCGCTAATCCCCTCGACACTAATGCCTGCAGCCCGCAATTCCTCAATGTATGATCTGATATTTCTGACATTTGTGCCTAGTCTTTCAGCTAGCTCACTCTTTGTGATAATGTGGGTCGTTTCAAGTAGGGCTATTAATTTGAGTATCTGACTAATTTTGCTCAAATCCGCCACATCCTTCAACCTAATTATAACATACAAATATGGCACTATATATGTCATATCGATAAGAATCGTAAGACAGCTTTCGACCTTATTCGCGCTACCTATATGAAAAGCCTTTTATATTCGCTATATTGCTAGCCTAGGACCTAGGTATGATTAGCTATTAAGCTCTAGATATCAACATATTAATCCCTTATATATGGTTTTAGACATTATTATTATAAAATTTTAAGGATATGGGCCAATAAAAAAAGAAGATACTTTTTTGCAAAGTACCTTCTAATAATATTTTCCACTTATTTATTTAATTTTAAATCTTGCCTGTATTTTTACTAAGAGCTTACTTGCCCAGGTAAGTATTAGCTACGCTTTAAGGCACCATTTGGCTCTGGTATATCGTTTATATCGATCTTGTTTAGCTCGCAGAAGTAGCTTAAAAAGTCCTGTACAAACTCCTTGTCCTTTTTGCTCCTTTTAAGCTTTACTAGGTCCTTTAAAATCTGTGCAATAGTCATATTGTCTAGATAACGGCAAATACCTGCATTCCAGGTCATTCTGTGGGGGTATTTCTCATTTACATAGTAGTTCCAAAATAGCATCTTTTCTGATTCTTTTTCTGTTAACCTTATCCTATAGTCTTGATGGGCGGGTATATATCCATCTTCGTTTAGCTTTCCTATAAAATCTTCCTTTACCATGTATAGGCCCAGGATCCGTCTTTGCTCTTCCTTTTTATCTGACTCTCTAGCTGTCAGCAGGCAGGCACTATTTGGGTGGAGCCTACTAAACTTTCTGGCCTTGCCAATGTTTTTGCCACTTTTTGATGTACCTGTGAAGGCTGTCCACTCATTGAAAACCCTTTCTTCTTCCTCTTTGTCACACCAAAATACAGCCTGGGAGCTAGGGTGAATCTTTAGCCGGCTCAAGATCCTTTCTCTTTGCAGAGCACGCTTTCGGTCTTTGAGACGCATTTTAGCTATTTCCTTTTGCTCTATTTCCTCCTGCTCTTGCTCCTTTTTCCTCTCTTCTTTCAAGGCTTTAAGGTATTTAACAGCCTCTTTGTCTACAATAGACAGGTGTGTCCCAAAGGCATCAGGGAATATAAATCGTTTGTTACCCGCTTTAAATTTGACTTCTACGCTAGTGTCGGTAAGGTTTACTATACTACCTTTACCAAACACCTTGTGAGTTACTTGCTTATTTTTTAAATCCACTATATACCCTCCACATTCGTTCATTAAAGCCAATCCACTGCGAGGCGACCTGTTAAATTAAATGCCAGCCTCTTAAAATGGCCTATTTATATCATATCATATTTTTATAAAGAATTGCAAATAGGTGGTTGACATTGATATTGTGATGTTATATACTTTATTATTTTTGCTAAAATAGCTACATAATTTTAAGTGGCTAGGAGGGTAGGATGATAAAACCCCCATCCCTTTTATCAGGATGGGGGCCATCTTTAGTTTTGTCTAAAAACTATGATAGTATTTTAGTAACCTGCATGGTCTTTGTTTAGCATTGCTCCATGGTAGGAATACTTTGGATTTAGCTTTGCATCAAATAGCAGTGGGCTCCTATCCCTTCTCCAGGATAGCTGGTCTGCAAATCCCCAGAAGGTTATGCCTGATACGTTGGTGTTACCTGCTTCGTTTTCTGCTATTATCCTACTAATAAGCTCATAGTAATACTTGCCCTGGTCCTTTAGATTATCATCAGTTGCCTTTAGGATCTGTTGCCAGGTTCCAAGGGAGATATCTAGCTCAGTGATTTGAACATCTAATCCTAGTTCTGCAAAGGATTTTAGCATTGAGATATAGCTGTCTATTGAATCCTTTGTATACAGGTGGCCTTGGCAGCCGAGTCCATCGATTAAAAACTCTCCATCATCGTCAACTAGGCTCTTTGCTAGCTTTATATAGGCCTGGGTTTTAAACTGCTCGTTAAAGTCATTGTAATAAAGCTTTATATGGTCTGGTGCATATTTATCTGCGTAGTAAAAGGCATACCAGATATAATCATCACCAATTGTGCTCTTCCAATGGGAATCTCTGAGGCTACCATTATCTAGTAGGGCCTCGTTTACTACGTCATAAGCATAGAACATGTCTATGTAATCTAGCTCTTTTAATATCTCAAATGTCCTTTTAATGTATTTCTCCATACGATCTAGCATAGTATCTTTGTCGACTTTTCCCTTTGTGGTATCAAAGTCTTCAAAGAATATCCAGTCTGGTGTCTGGCTATGCCATACTATTGTATGACCTCTGACAGATAAGTTGTTTTCTTTTGCAAAATCGAGTAAATCAATAGTATCTTTTGGGAATTTAACTACTATCTCCCCTGCCTCTATGCTGGCCTTGTGGTCTAAAATGGCCTCTGGCTTCATATGGTTTTCCAAGGTGATGGTGTTAAAATTCTCAAGTATAATACTTGTATATTTTTCACTACCTATCATTGCAGGAGCTAGGCATGTACCTGCAATCAAACCATGGTCCTCGTATACATCCTTTAGGCCGCCTTCATACTCCACGATGGGATCTACATCTTCTGTTGGAGCTGGAGTTTCTTCCTCCTTGGGCTTTTCTGTTTCTTTTGGTTCGGCTGTCTCAGTGGGTGTGGGCTCTACTGTAGGCTCTGGCTCTTTATCATTGGAGCAGGCCACCACTGATACTAGCAGTAACAGGACAATAAAAATTGAAAGTAGTCTTGATAATCTAGTTTTCATCATAAGCTCTCCTAGTTTAGTAGCAAACTAAACCAACCCTCTCTCCCTTTCATATTTTATTTTAATTATCAACTTCTATATTATATATATAGAAATATACAATGGTAATTATATCAACAATATGGGCAATTGTCCATAATATTGGCTAGTCTATCAAAGACTAGACTTTTATCCCTCTTTGACCCTATAGAGCCTGCTCCATTTCCTTTACCCTGTCAAATATCATCTGGTTTACCGGCACCTTGACCTTGTATTTCTTTGCTAGCTTAAGCACTGTACCTGCGAACAGGTCTAGCTCTGTCTTTCTACCGAGTAATCCATCCTGTCTCATAGATGGCATGCCCTCTGGGTCAAGGGTGTCTATAAGGTTTACATATTGGTCTAGATCATTTTTGCTTACATTTATGCCTTCAAGATTGGCAAGTACCCTGGCCTCCTCCATAGCCTCTATCATCAACTGTCTTGCCTCTCCTTGTCTTTGTACAGTACCATAGTTACCCTCATAGATCATAACTATCTGGTTTACACCAACATTTAGCATGAACTTGCTCCATAGCCTGTGCCTTATATCTGCCTCTACTTTATAGGGGATAGCAGTCCTGTCAAATAGGTTAGCTACCTTTTCTAGCTTTTCTCTCATTTTTGGGTCCTCATCCATTATGCCTATGCAAAGCTGTCCTATATTTGTGTAGGTCAACTGATTGCCTATTTTTACTGCATCCATTCCCTGGGCTATGCAATATACTAGCTTGTCAAAACCAAAAGCCTCGCCTATTATCTCCTCGCTTGTTACTCCGTTTAATAGGGATAGAATAATAGTGTTATCAGAGACCTTGTTCCTAGCAGAATCTATGGCACTTTCTAGGTCTACTCCCTTTACAGCAAATATTAAAAGGTCTGCAGGCCTTCCCTTTTCATCCTCATCCACTAGGTTAAAATCACAGGCTTCACCATTATTAGTTAGGCCGTATTTGAAAAATCTAGCCTTTCTATCCTTGTTTACAACAAAGTCTACATTCTCCTTGCCCAGCTTTTTTGTTAGGATCCCGCCAAATAATACACCTAGGGCTCCCATACCAATTATTGATACCTTTTTAATACTCATTTACTTTCGCTCCTGTATATAAATTAGAAATGAATTCTTAAATCCACTATTTTTAATATGCAGTAAAAAACCTACAAAGAGAAGCTAGATAAGACCCTTTGTAGGCATATTTGTTAGATACTTATTACTTCATACCCTTTATTTAAATAGCTTTTCATACCTGCATGACCATACATGTCATCTAGCATAGGCAGGCCACTTTTTAGGTTAGCCTCATAGACATTAAGTACCTTGGAACAGGCTAGGCAAATCCCAGCTATTAAGCCTGCTTCCTTTGCCTTTTTATATAAGGGGTTGCCCTCATCCTCAAACTTTGAAACCAGCTTTACTGATGCACCCTCAAATATTATCTTTACTTCCCCACCTGCAGCATCTAGGTCTAATGCATTCATCAAGATATGTTGAAAGCACATCTTTTCTCCTGTCATACCATAAAACAAGGTCTTTTTCATGGTCTCTTATCTCCTTTATTAATCAAATAAAATCCTACTAACATCTTATACCAGTTAAATGGCTTGTTCAATCTTCACTTAGCCAGTAAGTAGTCTTAAGTTTAGGCTAAGGTTAGCTTTTGCTTGCCTTTGCATCACAACAAACTTCTATGATAATTCCAACTAGGTCTACTTGTATATAATTCGTACTAGTAACAACTATAGTTGTAATAGAATAAAGCCTGAGTTAATAATATGCAGTTATATATAGGAATAAATAACTACAGATTATCTCAGGAGTTAGCTTCTAAGTATCCGTAGGATTACATCTCCGTATTTTTTCACTTTGACTGGACTAAAGCCCTGGCATTCTAGTAGCTCGTCTGTAGTCTTTGGCATCTTTCTTAATATGTCTTCCATTTGATTATTATTGAATATATAGTATGCTTTTATCTTTTCTTTTCTACTTTGTTCAAGTCTAAACTCTACTAATAACTTACGTAGCGTATCAATGTCTTTTTTATCACTATAGCTAACACTGGCTTCTTTTACATTCTCGATTGTTTCTTTTTCTGGATTACCTATTGCTTGTTCGTTTGATTCAACTATATTTTTGTCAGCATCTGTCTCACTATTTTCTATATGCTCTTTATACTTGTTTATAAATGTGTTCTCACTTTCAACATGGCTTTCTAAGAGAAAATTTGCCATATTGTACATAGTCCTAGTCGCTAAGTCTATATCATTATAATGATTAATCATACCCTTTAACTTGCTTGTGAGCTGGTCATACTTAACAATTTGCTGCTTTACTTGTTTCTTGGCATATTTCATGTTAATTATTGATTTTGGATTCGCAATTACAACTAATGATATTATTGGTGTTTTTCTTATTACCTTTTCGCGTAATAATAGATTTTTTAGAATCCTAACATGCCGCTGGTTTTGAGAAATAGGTGAATACATTCCTTCTTTCTTGTAAACCTTACCCTTTGAATCAGTAAATGATCTAATAAAATCGCCATCTGAGTTTATCGTAATATGTCCGTTTAGCTTCTTAGTTTCTAAGATACATATAAATTTTTTTGTGATTAATATATAGTCCATTTGAGCCTTGTAATCATCATACTGTATAACTACATTATGTAAGACTAACATGGGCAAAAAGGAGTTTTTTAGTTCATAATAAACGTTCCTTTCTCCTTGATCTCCAGCTTTTATAAACAGAATATCCATTTCAATTTTTTTACGTATATCATCATCTTTAATTGATTGGTAAATTTCTTCTAGCTCATTTATTGTTTTACTTGAATCCTCATAGTCCTTTATAAAAATAGGTTCATCGATCTTTCTTCCTAATTTTGAAATTACACCTAAAATTGATCTAGCCATTAGAAATGCCCCCCTAAAATAGATATGTTATATCTAGTTACAAAAAATATTTTATCACATTTTGTTACTTTATACAAATTGATATAGTTTAGGGTACTCCATCCTTATTATATAAAAGGGACTTGGATCCACTAAAAAGGTAGTTTTTCTAATTTGATATTAAATTTTTATTTGACTATATTAGCCTCAGGCTTTCTTGATTGCTTTCAAGCATTAATTTAGATGTTCTATTCGTTGTATTTATCATTCTTGCCATATACCAATTCTTTAGGGTATTTTTCATCATTGATCATTAGCTTGGCCCTTAGGGCCTTTTCTAGGTTGATGTTGTTCATCTGTGCAAATCTTAATATAAAGAAAAAAGTATCTGCTAGTTCCTCTTCAACCCTCTTTCTTTTTTCAGGAGTATTCATAATTTGCTCCATTTGCTCTAAGGATTTAAAGCGGAATATATCAAGAAGCTCATTTGCTTCTGTTGAAATACCTATAGCCAGATCCTTTGGGTTGTGATACTGGGACCAGTCCCGCTCTTCGCAGAACTCCTTTACAATAGCTTTTAAATCATCAATTGTTGCCTTTTTACTCATCTAATCTACCTCATCATTTTCTTAAAATATCTACTCAAATTCTCATCTACACAATAAATATAGCACCCCTTCATACCTCTTGTCATCAAGGTCCTATATGTGTTTTTGATAATCTCATCAGCTAGCTTTGCTGCTCCCTCAGGGTCACTTTGTGTCATAGCCATTATGCCACTTATAAAGTTACCGGATTGCACGAACAGTATCGAAAATCAATATAAAAAACTTTATTTAATAAATAACTAATTGGAACCCCTAAAGTGGTTTAATAAATTCTTGTTTCTCAGCCAATCTCCTGTCCTTTAACTAATAAACATAAACATAAATTATGATATTACTTTATAGCTTCTTTATTTTGTCTCTAGAATGTTATAAACTAAGATTATCATATATAGGACAAGGTGATTTAATGACGAATACTGATGTTTCTCCTTTTTTAAAATGGGCAGGTGGCAAAAGACAGCTATTACCAGTCATAAATGATAACCTACCCAGAGAATTAAAAGAGGGGAAAATTCAAAGATATATTGAACCCTTTGTAGGGGGAGGGGCAGTTTTTTTTGACCTAATACAAAAATATACTTTTGAACAAGTAATATTAAACGACTACAATAAAGATCTTATTAATCTATATACAGTAATACAAAATAATGTGACCGCATTAATAAATAATCTAAAACCTATTTCTGATCAGTATCTAAGTTTAGATGAAACTGATAGGAAATCATATTTTTATACTATAAGAGAGTCTTATAATGAAACAGGAATTGATAGCTTGCAGAAAGCTGTTTATCTATTATTCTTAAATAAAACCTGTTTTAATGGTTTGTATAGAGTTAACAGAAAAAATCATTTTAATGTACCTCATGGTAGATATAAGAACCCAACAATACTAAATGAAAAGAATCTACTCAGTGTTTCTAAGGCTCTTAAGAACGTAGATATTATTGCTGGTGATTTTAGTATGGTTGATAAATATGTAAATAGCAAAACATTTGTGTATCTTGACCCACCCTATAGACCTCTAAATAGTTCGTCTAGTTTTACCTCTTATTCAAATAATGAATTTGATGATAAAGAACAAATTAGATTATCAGAGTTCTTTGTAACTTTAGACAATAAAGGAGCTAAACTAATGCTCAGTAATTCTGATCCTAAAAACGCCAATCAAGAAGATGATTTCTTTGATAAGTTATATGAAAACTATAATATTAAAAGAGTTAGTGCTAAGCGCTCAATAAATTCAAATTCTAATGGAAGAGGTAAGATAAACGAACTCTTAATTACGAATTATTAGGAGGTAATATGAGGTACTTAGATATTTATAAACAAATGGGATTAGATGATACTAACGACGTATTTACTTATTTCATTGATACCCTTAGGTATACAAATCGGACTTTTAAATTCTATGTAGACTGGGGTAAGGTTTTCCTTAATGTAGAAAATATTGAAATTGACCTTAATATACTAAACTATTTGATAGGAAAAAAAGATATAAAGACAGAATTATATAAACTAATCGAAAAATATCCTCAAATAGTGTCTGTTATCCCTATTTTAATTGCCATACGGGAGAAAGAAATTGAGGTTCTAACTAACTTTAAGACTACAGATTGGGAATATAAAACCTTTTCATTTAAGAAAAAGTCAAAATATCAACCAGAAGAAATAGACTCCATTGTTGAATTTACTGATAAAGTTGGACTACTTAAATTACTTGAAAATCGCCAAATCAAAAACTTGGTTGATTATGCTGTTGGATTAGAAGTGGGGATAGGAACCAACGGTAGAAAAAATAGAGGTGGCAAAATAATGGAGGAAATTATTGAATGGCACGTTAGCTCATTGAGCTCAAAACTCGGACTAGACTATATACCACAAGCAACCAAGAAAAAAATTAAGCATAAATGGAATATTGATTTACCTATTGACAAAAATTCAAGGCAATATGACTTTGCAATTCTTAGTAAAAATAAAAAACTTGTACTAATCGAAACTAACTTTTTTTCTGGAGGAGGCTCCAAACTAAAATCTGTAGCTGGTGAATTCCTGTCTTTAAATGACTTCCTAAAAAATCAAGATATCATTGATAAATTCATATGGGTAACAGATGGAATTGGATGGATTACTGCAAAATTTCCTCTAGAGGAGACCTTTTATAACAATGATTTTATTATAAATACAAAAATGATATTTGATGGTGTGCTAGAGGAAATAATAAATTACTGAAAGGACGACCATAACAATGAAATGTAGTTATTGTTTCGAAAACATGAAATCTGAAGACTATCTAAAACACTTAAGCGAATTTCATTCAAATGAGTATGATAAATTTATTGAGGAAATTATTGAACTAAATAACAACGGATATCCCATTTCAGAAATAGCATCAGAACTGAATGTTCCTAAAAGCCTAATAAATAATAATTTAAACTCCTTAATGGAGTCTCCTAGCGATTACAATATTGAAAAACCATTAAACATAAAGAACTGGGAACCTAAAGATTTCAAATTGGAAGCGACAACTATGTGGAGCTTTAAACAAAGGGGTAATTGGGCTACTCATAATGGTATGTATAGAGGAAATTGGTCGCCTTATATACCAAGAAACTTAATACTACGTTATTCCAAGGAGAATGATATAATATTAGATCCCTTTTTGGGCAGTGGTACCACTCTAATTGAAACAAAGCTATTAAGAAGAAAAGGGATAGGTATAGACATTAACCCAGCTTCTATCAGTTTGGCCAAAGAGAACCTCAGATTCAACAAAAACCAAGATTATCACCCTCAAATTTATAATGGTGATGCAAGAAACCTGTATATGCTTAAAGATGAAAGCGTTGACCTAATCTGTGCTCATCCTCCTTATGCCAATATAATTAAGTATAGCGATAATATAAAAGGAGACCTATCCCTGCTAGAAATGAAGGACTTTCTAGTAGAAATAAATAAAGTTGCTAAAGAGCTTTATCGTGTTCTTAAAGCTAATAAATATTGTGCTGTCCTAATTGGTGATACCAGAAAAAATAAACATATAGTGCCTTTAGGTTTTAGAGTTATGGAGGAATTTCTAAAGGCAGGATTCGTATTAAAAGAAAACATAATCAAAGAGCAACATAATTGTCAAGCAACTGGTTTTTGGTATACAAGAAGCATTGAGTATAATTTTTTACTGATTGCTCATGAGTACTTATTTGTGTTTAGAAAACCATAAATATTTTTTCACTTACCGAACTTTCTTAATGTGAAACAAAAGTAAATCTCCCTCATCAAGGGCCCTAAAGTTGGTATTGCCTCCTGGTCTCCAAAAGTTTACCTCACCGTGGCAATAACGAACAAGAGGTTTTTTACAACCTGGATCTGTACAGCGAAGTTTCTTTTCCCTGCTAAACAAACGGATATTCTTTTCCGTCATGTAATTTTTGGCAATCTGACTAGCATAGACAACTTGGCCATCTAGTAGTGCTTTCTCCAATACCTCTCACCCCTATTACTTATATAATATTTACCACCTGATTTGAGGCCCTAAGTACATGCAAGGGCATAGGCTCTCTTAGCCTATAAACAATGCTTATGGGTGCAGTGCCTTCATGGCTTACATAGTCTGCTAGCCCTAGGCAACGGAAGGTTTCTGCTGCACCATAGCTATCTGTTTTATCCTCCCTA